>Ga0255094_1000119_pt1 | contig 43702 bp, 36 predicted proteins | sample Colum_Law_RepB_8_2_FD_188434 | JGI IMG/M metagenome (GOLD analysis project Ga0255094, IMG submission 188434) | Freshwater microbial communities from Columbia River, Oregon, United States - Colum_Law_RepB_8d | ecosystem: Environmental > Aquatic > Freshwater > River | place: USA: Oregon...
GGCGGCGAGTGTGGCCGGGGGCAGGTCGGGGGCAGGAGAGGCTGACAGGGCCTGCTGACGGAGTGTTTCGGCAACCTGTTTGAGTTTTTCAAGTCGTTGCGGAAGTTCCGGGATGCGACTGATGCTGATGCCGGGGAGTCGAATGGTCTGATTTTCGGCGTGGAGTGTGGCTTCAATGTGGTGATCACCGGCGGGCAGGGGGCCGGTGTTCCATGTGGTGCCGGCCGAGGCAGTGGAGGCCGGGCACTGGAATTCGGCGAGAGTTTCTGAGGATCTGTTTTTGAGTACGAGTTGCAGCAGAGTGTTCTCCGGGAGTGTGGATTCCAGCGGGTAGAAGGGGGTGAGATGCAGTCTGAGTTCGGCTGTTTCGGGCACAGCGCAGAGGGGCAGGGCGGAGAGAGAGTGGGCGATGGCGGTTTTTTCGGTCTGCGACGGAGGATCGGTGCTGCGGACAGCGAACCATGCATTGTCCAGTTGCTGTCCGGCCTGAGACAGTTGGAGGCTGAAAAAGCTGTTTACGGCCTGTTTCAGGGGTTTGATGGATTCAGAGCGTTGTTTGGGGGAGGCCTGTTCCCAGGCAATTTCGAAGCGTTTAAGTCGTCTTCCGAGTTCAAGGCGCTGTGTTTGTGCGGAGGCTTGTGGCGTGATGGAGGCCAGTAGTATGCAGCAGCAGGTTGTCCGCAGTACGTATTGCAGGAGTTGCCGAGGGGAGGCTGTGGGGTGTTTGCAGGTGGGCATCAGCGGGTTCCGGTTCCAGGATGCGTGCAGAGAGCGGCGCATAAAAAAACCTTTCTCAGGGCTGTGGGGCCAACTGGAAAGGTTTTTTGAAAGAGGGGCGAGAGGGAGTCGAACCCTCGCGTGACGGATTTGCAATCCGTTGCCTTAGCCACTTGGCTACCGCCCCGAGCGAAATCCGGGAGAGATGGGCAGAATTTCACGAGCCCACCGTTCCGGATTTTTATAACGAGTGTATCGGCAGGAGGTCGAGGCTGCTGAAGCCAATTCCCGGGGAAATCTCAGAGGAGGCAATCTGGGCATTTTTCGGCACATCGGGGGACCTTTGCCGGATTTTTGTGAATTCTGGTGTTTTGCGGTGTTTTTGTGGTTTTGGTATGCTGGAGTGGCTGGGAGCAGGACATTGTGGATTTGCTGCAGGTTCGCGGAACGGCGCATGGAAGCGGGGGATTCTGGTGCGTAGCATGGAGGTTTGTGTGTTTGTGTGTCATTGGTGAGCAGCGGGAAAGCAACGATGGCAGAGACGGAAGATCAGTTGATTCAGGTCGCTCGTGATGCGGTCAGCCAGTGTAACTGGGTGGTGGGCGAGTGTGCATCGAAGTGGACATCGCGATATGCGAAGGGTCGCACGGATGTCGACTTTGGGCAGATGGTGGGTTTGAGCGGCGACCAGATTTTTCAGCGTCGTCGGGTCTGGGAGAAGTTTGGCGGTGTGTATGAGAGTTATGCAGCGCTGAAGTGGTCATTTTTCTACGTAGCGCTGAACTGGGACGATGCTGAGGACTGTCTGGCATGGGCTCGTGATGAGTCGGCGACGGTTGCGGAAATGCGTGCCTGGCGGAAGGCTCAGCGTGGTGAGGATTTATTTGCGGAGAGTGAGGAGGGGTATTCTGAGTGGGCGGCCCCGGCGGCAGTGGACACGTCAACGGTGCCTCTGTCGCGTGTTGTGGATCCGGCAGAATATGTGCCGAGCGGGTCGGGTGATCGGGCGGGGTTGGGTGGTACAAGGCCCGGTGCGGTGGCAACGATGGACGCAGTGGCTCGGGATGCGGGTGACTCGAGCTATGCACCATTTCGGGCGGACGCCGGCAGTGCCCCTGTGAGTGTTCAGGAGCATCCGGCTGAGCGAGTGGAACTGACGGCAGAGCAATTCTGGAAGCGGGCGGCATCGATGCTGGACAAGCTGAATCGGGCATTGAGTCCGCAGTATCTGCGTGCGTTATCTGAGCAGTCGGACAAGGTGCGTGAGCGTTTGCAGGAGTCACTGCAGGAGATTGCGGAGAAGGTGGAGCGGGGGCTTGAGTGAACCTGTTGATTTGTGCAGTTCTGCTGATAACGGCGGGTAACTCCGCCGTTTTTTTTGTTTTTCCGGTGCAGCTGGATGGGCTGAGCCAGTGGAATTTGGGAATTCTGCACAGAAAATCGAAGAATTTACGATGAGTTTGCCGTAAATACAGGCAAGATGCGGAAAGGAAACTGCCGTTGACCGTCTGATGCGGATGGATACAATCGGCGGGATCGAGGGTTGGCAAAGTCGGGGGAACTCCCGAAGGTCGAGCAGGATCCAGAGGACTGAAGGGACTCAGCTTTACCTCCTACCGTGCCATGGGGACTGCAGCGATGTGGTCTGTGGTGGCGATGGTGTCGTGGGATGACTGGCGGTTTGACCGCTGGCATCCTCGGAACTCTCAGGGATTTAGGCGAGTTCTGACTCAGGATCTCAGGAGTTGTCTCGGTATCTGCCGGCATTTTTTGGTATGCCGATCTGGTGTACTGATGATGGATTTTGTTGGCAGCGGTTGCAGAGTCGGTAGTCCTGTGGGTTCACGAGTGGAAGCGTCAGGGATGGCGTCCGGGAACTTCCGGACGATGGGATGCTGCGTCTGGCAGCTCATCGCTTTTCCTCAAAACGGATTGTGCAAATGAAAACAGTGTTCACAACCGGTGAAGCGGCAAAGATCTGTAAGGTCAGTCAGCAGACGATTATTCGCTGCTTTGACTCCGGACAGTTAAAGGGATTCCGCGTCCCGGGTTCTCGCTTTCGCCGTATTCCTCGTGACGTTCTTTACAAGTTCATGAAGGAGAACGGGATTCCGACGGACGCTCTGGAATCGGGCAAGCGCAAGGCTTTGATTGTCGACGACGATCTTGAGCTGGTGGAGCTGATAACTGATGCTCTGCAGGCGGACGGTCGATTCGAGGTGCGTGTTGCGAACAATGGTTTTGATGCTGGCATGATGGTGAAGGAGTATCATCCGGACATCATAGTTCTGGACGTGATGCTGCCGGACATCAATGGTAAGGAAGTGTGTCAGCGTGTCCGCAGCGATTCTGCTCTGGATGATGTCCGCATCATCTGTATCAGCGGGATGGTGGAAGCGGACAAGATTCAGGACCTGCGAAACGCCGGGGCCAATCATTTCCTGCAGAAGCCATTTGAGGTGGAGGCTCTGATCGACAACATCTGTCGGCTGCTGGACATTGAGCAGTTGCAGACCTGAGGATCCGGGTGTGCAGATTCCGCCGTGCCTGTGGCGGGTAAGTTCAGGTAAGCGGCCACCTTTTGGTGGCCGTTTTGTTTTTGAGGTGCTGTAGTGGCGGGTGACAGCGGATGGGAGTCAGGTGTGGGTGAGTGGGGTCTGCTGCGTTGTCTGCAGCGTGGAGGCTCGTGGAGTGACATATCGGCGGCGGTGGCTGATGTCTGGCTGCGGCAGTTCGGGTGTCGTTCGGTGTGGATAGTGGGGTCTGTTGCCGGGGGTGGAATCAGCGGACTGCAGTATCGACGTGGCGAGGATGGTCAGGTTCAGGCGATGCCGATGCGTCTGTCTGGTGGTCTTTCGGTGTTCGTCAGTTCGCGTCAGTTTCGGCAGTTGCTGGCAGCTGCGGGTGCAGAGCCGGGTGAGGGTGAAGTGCTTTTGTGGCCGGATCTGTTGTGTGGGCTGGTGGTGGGGCCTGCTGAGCAGTTGCAGTCGGGACCGGAGCTGCGTGGACTGCTGGAAGTATTATCGAGGCGACTGCTGTCTGCTGTTGAGGGGCGTGCGGTGCTGCTGCCTGATCCTGCGCGGATGGAGGCGCTGGCTGAGTTTGCTGCTGGTGCGGGGCACGAGATCAACAATCCGCTGGCGACAATTATCGGTCAGGCGCAACTGCAGTTGCGGGGTGCTGCGGGGATTGATTTGCGTCAGTCACTGGAGACGATTGGTGCACAGGCGTGGCGAATCAGGGATATGATCGGGAACGCGATGCTGTTTGCGCGACCACCGGCGCTGCATGCGCAACCGTTTCGGTTGCGGGTTTTGCTGGAGGAGTGTGCAGGTGTTTTGCGTCAGTCCGGGGTGGCAGGGGTCTCGGTGGGGAGTGATTGTGAGGGTGATCCGGAACTGACGGCAGATCGTGCGCAGCTCGGAGTTCTGATCTGTCATCTGCTGCGGAACGGGTGTGAGGCTCTGCGCGGTGCTTCGCGATCCGGTGCGGTGGTGGTGTCCGGCAGGGCGGTTGAAGACTGTGTGGAATTGACTGTGGAGGACAATGGGCCGGGTCTGGGATCAGCGGAAGTGCTGCGGCATGCATTTGATCCATTTTATTCGGGGCGTTCTGCGGGTCGTGGCCTGGGGTTTGGCTTGTGTGTGTCGTGGCGGATCGTGCGGCAGCATGGTGGTGCGATTTGTCTGGAGAATCTGCCGTCTGGGGGAGTTTGCTGTCGGATTGCTCTGCCTCAGCGACCCCCGGTGCCCTGAATCGGTCTCGGGAACGGCTGGATTCGGCTGAAAATTCTTCGCGCCGGTTGCCAGTTTGTGAGGTTTAATAGGGGCAGTGGAACTGAGTGAAGCTGGTGGCTGCGGCTGTCGGCGTCAAAACTGATGTCATCGGAAAGTTCGGAATCATGGCTGCATCGAAGCTGCAGGGCATTTTTACTCCCAACCTTGTGCCTTACACCGCTGATGGCGGAATCAATGAAGGCGAACTGCGGCGTTACGCAGACTGGCTGATTGCCCGTGGAGTTCATGGGTTGTATCCGAACGGTTCGACCGGCGAATTCACTCGATTTACTCCGGAGGAGCGTCGGCGGATTGTGGCGATTCTGGCGGATCAGGTGCGTGGTCGGGTGCCGATTCTGGCTGGAGCGGCGGAAGCGAATGTGAAGGAGACGATTCGTGCCTGTGAGTATTATGCGTCTCTGGGAATTCGTGCTGTCGCGATTGTGGCTCCATTTTATTACAAGCTCAGCCCTGCCTCCGTATACGCATATTTTGCAGAGATTGGCCGCAATACTCCGATTGATGTGACGCTTTACAACATTCCGATGTTTGCCAGTCCGATCGACGTGCCGACGATTCAGCGTCTGTCTGAGGAATTTGAGCGGATTGTGGCGATCAAGGATTCTTCGGGTGACATTCCGCACATGATTCGAATGATTCAGGCGGTTCGTCCGAACCGACCTGATTTTGCATTTCTGACGGGCTGGGATGCGGCGTTGATGCCGATGCTGCTGGCCGGTTGTGATGGTGGTACGAACGCCAGTTCGGGTGTGGTACCTGAGCTGACTCGGAGACTTTATGATCTGACGGTGTCCTATCAGATTGATGAGGCTCGTCGTGTGCAGTACGACCTGATCCGGCTGTTTGACACGATGATCTATTCGGCTGAGTTTCCGGAGGGATTCCGGGCCGCAGTGGGCCTGAGGGGCTTCCAGATGGGACAGGGGCGGCAGCCCCTGAGTGACAAGCAGAAAACGGATCTGGGGACACTCAGCCGCGAACTGCAGTGCATGCTTTCCGCGCATGGGTTCACGGACCAGCCCGTGGGGGGATGTCCACTGCCAGCGGGCAGCGAGTCTCAGCCTGATGCTGCGGATGTCACTGCGATCGTGCGTCAGGTTGTGGCGGAGCTGAGTCGTCGCGGTTTGATGTGAGGACCAGTTCGAGGTAGGAGCGGCGTTCCTGCAGCTGCAGATTCAGGCTTGCAGCCAGTCTCAGCAGTGACTGCAGGGCGTCTTGTTTTTCGCAGTCTTCGCAGAGGGTTTCCAGTTCGGCGTGGAGCGGCAGTCCGCTGACGTCATCGAGACTGCAGTGGAAGGTGCGTCCTTCGAACACGAGGGATGCGGAGCGTCGCAGTTTGCGTACGCAGCCACTGTGGGTGAAGCCGAGAGCCAGCAGGATGGCAGTCAGAGACTGCAGTTTGTCCGCGATTTGATCTGCGGCGACGGGGAAGGGTACTTCGAGTTCGTGTCGGGTTTTGGAAAGGTTGTCAAGTCGAGGTCCTTTCCAGGTCAGGACCAGTTCACTGCCGCAGCGGCGAATCCGCAGAGCCTCATCAGTCTGTCGAAAATCCCGGGAAGGATGATTGAAGTAATCGTCCTGTTCGAGTGCTGCATCGTCGGGGAATCGAAAGCCCAGTTTTTCGGCGTCGAGCTGCAGTTGTGCGAGTCTGTGGACAGGAAATTTTGCTTCGACTTCGATGGTCATGGCCGAGTTCTGCCTGCAAGAGCATCAGAGATGGCTGCCAGATGTCGCCATGTGAACAGACCGGAGTCGTGATTATCGGACCAGCGGATTCGCAGTGCGTAGTTGCCTGCGAGTGAGATTTCGAGCAATCCGAGGTCGATCGGGACAGTTTCGGGATCGAGGATCTGTCGTCCCGTGAGTTCGTCGACACAGACGGCGCAGCGGCAATTCTGGCGAACGGTGCGGAAGGGCAGTTCGGCGACTTCGGATTCACTCCATTGCAGTTCGAGGATCCGACGTTCCTTATGGACTCGGATATTGATCGGTGCATTCATCTGATTCGTTCTCCGTGAATTCGGACAGAAGTTCGGGGTCGTCGGGATCGTCTTCAGTGAAGGCGACGAGCAGGAGTTCAATAAATTCCTCGAGGGATTCTGCGGCGTTTTCAAATTTCACTGCGTGACTGCGGTACTGCAGTACAGCGGTTGTCTGCGCGGCGGCATCGAGACAGTAGTAGTCACCGTCACCGGTTTCGCCGATGACGAGATATGCGGTTGGCCATTGGAATTCCATGCCGTGGGGATCGAGGAAGGTGCCGTGGCGAACTTCGAGGTTGATCTGCAGGACTGCGGAATCACTGGCCAGCAGTTCGACCTGTGCAACGGTGCCTTCGTCGTGCTGATTTTCGTCTCCGCGACCTGCGGTGAGCAGTGCGTGGGGGTAGTTGCTGATCAGTTGCTGCCATGCTGCGGGCAGTGGGTACCCGCAGAGTTGTTCCAGTTGGCGGCGTATTTCATTTCGCATGTTCAGTGGTGAATCCTGGACCGGCTGGCAGCGACCTGACTGGTTGATCAGCGGTGAGTCTAGACCGGTCTTCGGTCCCGCACACTCGCGGGGTGCCTGATTTTTCGGCATTCCCGTGCGGGCCGAGAAAATTCCCGGAATACGATTAAACGAAGAAAGGCGTGGACGCTAGAATTCCGGGCAGTGCATTACGCATTGGAGTGCAGGAGAGTACCGTGTCGATGTCCCCCTCTGGTTCTCGTCCGCCGGTGAATCCGACGGCTGCCGTGAATGGCTGGCTGGTGCTGATTCTGGTCGTCATGGCTGCGGCACTGACGTTTCGCATCATTGTTGATTCGGTGAGGAATCAGCCGGATTACACTCCCCGCACGGTAACTCCGCGGGGCAGTCTGGCGGAGGACGAGCAGTCGACGATTCGGCTGTTTGAGGTGGCTTCTCCATCCGTTGTGTGGATTCATACTCAGGGTTACGAGCGGATTGGTCAGGACGCTGTGGCGAAGCGTGAGCTGACTTCCGGGACTGGTGTGGTGTGGGACGAGCAGGGGCGGATCATTACAAACCTGCACGTGGTTGAGGCCTCGGTATTCGGTGGAATTGGTGAGTTGGAGGTGGAATTGCCGAACAAGCAGGTGTTTGCCGTGGATTTCATTGGTGCAGTATCCAGCTGTGACATAGCGGTGCTGCAGATTCGGGCAGCGGCAGGAGAACTGCAGCCAGTGACTCTGGGGACATCGGATGATCTGAAGGTGGGACAGCGAGTGTTTGCGATTGGCAGTCCGTTCGGGATGAATCAGACGCTGTCCTCCGGGATCATCAGCGGACTGGATCGGGAGGTGGCGGGCAACTCGGACGTCGTTCTGAAGCGGCTGATTCAGACGGACGCGGCGATCAATCCGGGCAATTCGGGCGGGCCACTGCTGGACAGTTCGGGGCGTCTGATCGGGATCAACACTGCGATACTCAGTCGTTCCGGTGATTCTGCGGGGATTGGTTTTGCCGTTCCGGTGAACGATGTAGTGCAGTCGGTGCAGGCTGTGATTGCGGAATCGCAGCGTCCGCAGACTCCGACGCTGGGAATTGCGGTTCTGGATGAGTCCACAGCCGAGGACAACAGTATTTCGATTTCGGACCTGCCTGCCGGCGTGGTTGTGCTGCAGGTGTACCCGAATTCACCGGCAGCGCGTGCTGGTCTGGTGGGCTGTCGCGTACAGATGGGTGCCATCATCCTGGGCGACATTCTGGTAGCCGTGGATGATCAACCCCTGGTCAGTGCCAGTGACCTGCGGAAGGTTCTGAGTGAGCGAAAGGCGGGTGATACAGTGCGAGTGCGTGTGCTGCGAAACGGGCGGATCGGTGAGGTTGAGGTGCAGCTGCAACCCCTGAAGGTACTGCTGTAACCGGATCAGCCTTATCTGCTGTCAGCGTGTTGTCTGCTGCGCAGTTTAAGAATCATCATCACCAGCAGCAGCGGGGTAATCAGCAGTCCGAAAAGTCGAGTGGGACCGGCTTCAAAGATGACAGCGCCATTGAAGGCGATGAACAGGAGATAGCCGTGCAGTCCATGATTCAGCCAGCGTGGTCGTTGCAGGTAGCTGGTGGCTGATGACCACCACCAGACGGCATCAGCCAGCCACAGCAGAACGAAGGCATAGCTGAACCAGAGTCCTTCACCGAAGGCGACGCCCAGCAGTTGGCGGGTTTCAGTGGCAGTGGTCCGGACAGCAGCGTGGTGGCTCCAGTGATGCACATAGTGGAAGGCGGCTGCGACGTGCACGATGAACAGCAGGCAGCCGACGGTCCACAAAAATCGGATCTTCCGTCCGCGGAATCCCAGTAATCTTCCTGCGACAGTGGCTGCATAGCACAGCAGAGCCAGTCGCACGCTGGCAGAAATCAGTGCTGCTCCTGCAGACATTCCGGTGATCTCCGCTGGGACTTCTGTCTCAGTCTGACTGTGCAGTGGCGGTCTCATCGGACAGCCGTGGTTTCAGTGCGAACATGAGGACGGCGAGGTCAGCGGGGGTGATTCCGCTGACTCGACCGGCCTGGCCAAGTGTGACAGGTCGGTGTCGAGACAGTTTATCGCGGGCTTCCATGCGCAACTGGGGCACGGCGCGGAAGTCGAATGTTTCCGGAATGCGGACAGAGTCAACCTTCTGCAGTTTTGCGATTTCCGCTTCCTGGCGACGGACGTAGCCGGCGTACCGGGATTCGATGTGCATCTGGCGTTTTGTCTGCCAGGAAAGCTGCAGTGCTGCGAGTTCCGGGAAGATCTGTTCAAGTTGATCCCATGGGGTATCGCGTCGAATCCATTCGTCGAGGGAGGCTCCCTGCGAGCGGAGTTTTGTCATTGCGGTGAAGGCCTGCTCAAGCTCCTTTTCGTAGCGGCGAAATCGGTCGGCTCGCGCGGCGGACACCGTGCCCAGTTCGATGCCGGCAGGCGTCAGTCGGCGATCGGCATTATCCTGTCGCAGCAGCAGCCGATACTCGGCCCGGGATGTGAACATGCGATAGGGTTCATCGACGCCCTTCGTGACGAGGTCATCAAGGAGTACTCCAAGGTAGGCCTGATTGCGATCAGGAACAAATCCTTCCCGTGCCTGAACACGTCGTGCGGCGTTGATACCGGCGATCAGTCCCTGACCGGCAGCTTCTTCGTATCCGGTTGTGCCGTTGATCTGACCGGCAAAAAACAGGCCCTCGACGGCGCGTGTTTCGAGTGTTGGGAACAACTGAGTCGGAGGTGCAAAGTCATATTCGACGGCATATCCGTACCGCATGATTTCGGCTCGTTCACAGCCGGGAATGAGGTGGATGATCTGATCCTGGACGTCGCGTGGCAGGCTGGTGGAAATTCCGTTGCAGTAGATTTCGCAGGTGTTTCGTCCTTCGGGTTCGAGAAACACCTGGTGAGTTTCGCGTTCGGCGAATCTGACGACTTTGTCTTCGATGGAGGGGCAGTAGCGTGGCCCGGTGGACTGGATTTGTCCGGAATACATTGGTGCGCGGTGCAGGTTTGCGCGAATGATGTCGTGAATTTCGGGTGTGGTGGATGTGAGGTAGCAGTGCACCTGTGGCTGAGTGATGGTTTCGGTGAGGAAGGAGAAAGGTTCGGGGTGATCATCACCGGGCTGCACTTCGCAGCGAGAAAAATCGATGGTGCGTCCATTGAGTCTGGCGGGTGTGCCGGTTTTGAATCGTCGCAGTTCGATTCCGAGGTTGCTGAGTGATGCGGACATGCCGTGTGCGGCCTTATCACCGGCTCGACCACCTTCGGCCTGCTGTTCGCCGGTGTGCATGATGGCCTTGAGGAAGGTACCTGTGGTGAGTACTGCGGCTCGAGTGCGATAGAGGGCGCCGCCGGCGACGCGAATCCCGGTGACTCGCCCCCCTTCCGTTTCGAGAGCATCGACCATTTCCTGTCGGAGTGTCAGATTTTCCTGCTGCTCGACACGGTATTTCATCTCGAACTGGTAGGCTTTTTTGTCCGCCTGGGCACGTGGACTGTGCATGGCGGGGCCCTTGCTGGCATTGAGCATGCGGAAGTGGATGCCGGTGGCATCTATGACGTGACCCATTTCGCCGCCGAGTGCGTCGATTTCGCGGACAATCTGCCCCTTGGCGACTCCGCCGATCGCGGGGTTGCAGCTCATTTGCGCGACGGTGTCGCAGTTCATTGTGAGCAGGGCGGTGCGAGCGCCGATGCGAGCGGCAGCGAGTGCGGCTTCGACTCCCGCATGACCCGCTCCGACAACCACCACATCGAAATCGTAAACGCAGGCGGCGTTCATCTTCGGCCCTTACCAAGAACAGACTGGCTGCACTGCTGTGCACTGCAATGCAGTAACTATGCCGACAATCGACCTCCGGATGCCAGTCACCACGGTCATTCAAGCGTGTTTCTCATCTGTGCTCAGTCTGCGGGTATGACCGGTGCCAGAATTCTGGACGCGAAGGTCCTGTTGTGGTGCAGTGTATTGGTAGCAGTGGCGGCGTCGGGTGGCATTTCAAGGGTGAAGGGCTGACCGTTTTGTGGATTGGGTTCGTACAGTGGAGCTCCGGTGCTGGCGACGGTGACCCGAATGCGGTGCCCGCGATTGAAGATCTGGCTGATCCAGCCGATGTCGAAGCGAACGGGGACGATTTCACCGGGTTGCAGGAGGACTTCTGTGTGGAGTCCTTCGCGATAGCGGAGTCGCCACGGGTAATCGACAATCAGTATGGATCTTCCATCGGGGTAGACATCACTGACTCGAACAATGACGTCGGTATCGGGCGCTGTTGAGGAGAGCCAGAGTTCGGCTTTGATGCGGCCGGTCCATTCGACGGGTTCGGTCAGGATTTCGGTGGTGAAGGTGCGGACTTCGGCCTGTTGTTCGAAGGTGCGAGCATCAGTGGCACCTGGGAAGGCGGTCCCGGGGATCTGACAGGGGTGCAGTGGGTCGCTGATCCACGAGGTGTTTCCGGTGGGTGTGTCGGGGGCCTGTTCGGAGAGGAGACCGGCTGCGCGGAGGTAGAGTGGGACGGCATTGGAGTGGGGTGGGAAGTCTGCGGCTTCGCGCCAGACATTTCCGGGGGCCTCTGGTTCTCCGACGGCCCCCATGACGAACCAGCGCACGGGGGGGTCGGCATCGACGCCGTTCTGCTGTCCTTTGAGCCAGCGGTCAAACCAGCGAATCATGTGTTGTTGTTCCGGCCATGCGGCGTGCGCTGGGTATGTGAGCTGACCATTCCGGAAGCCCTTATTGAGTCGACCGTGGAGCCATGGTCCGATGACAAGCTGCTGTCTTCCGCGTGAGCCTGCCCCGCCCTGGTGCTGTCGTCCGTGAAAGCTGGCGATGGATCCCTGGTTCATGAAATCGTACCAGCTGCCGATGGTGAAGCAGGGGACATTCATGCGATCGAAGTGCAGCGAGCAGTCTTCGTCGCGCCAGTAGTCATCATATGTCGGGTGCTGCAGCCATTCTTCGAGGAGTCGGTCATTGTCCATGGGGTCCCGACAGACCTGAGCGAGTGAGCGGAAGCGTGCTGGGCGGGTGGTTCCGCCGATGCGATAGCCTTCATGAAAGAGGCTGAGTCCGGTGTCGACCATGTACTGTGCTGCGAGATGCGGTGGCTGTGTGACAGCGAGGAAATTCTGGGCGTAGCCGGCCTGGGAGGAGCCGAAGGTTCCGACCTTGCCGGTGCTCCACTTCTGCGTCCCCAGCCATTCGCAGACGTCGTATCCATCCTGCAGGGTGCCCCAGCCGAGTGCCCGGTAGCCCTGCCAGCGTCCTTCGGACTGCCACGTGCCCCGATAATTGACCATGGCAACGACGTAGCCGGCTGATGCGAGGCTGGCGGCAGCTTTGCGGGTGCCTTCGCCGCGGATATCCGCATATCGCTGTTCGAACAGGACGGGCCATGGTCCTGCACCTGGGGGGAAGTACAGCCATGCGGACAGTTTGAGTCCGTCGCGCATGGGGATCATCTGGTGTTGTTCTGTCACAGGTGCCGGGTCGAATTCGTTTTTTGCCGGGGCAGTGTTCTGAGCGACGGCGGAATGGTCCAGCAGGAGTGCAGCGAGCAGCAGGCAGACCCGGGGCAGTTGTGGTCCGATGCAGTTGTTCCGGCTGGTCTGTGCAGAAGTCGGGGCGGGTGTTATCTTCATTGGGCGATTCTCCGGGCGATTCAGCCGGGGCGGGTGGCTGGCGATTGAGTGGCAGCCTGTCGGGGAGTGGGAAGGTTAGCAGTCAGCGTGGCTGGCGGGCAAACGGGTGGTGCAGGGAATTGTGTGGGTTTGGGAAGCGGGTCTGTGCAACTCATGAATCGGCGAAAGCGAATGACGGTGCTGCAGCTGATTCCCGCGATGGACTCGGGTGGTGCTGAGTATTGTGTGCTGGAGCAGAGTCGTGCGCTGGTGGAGGCGGGTCAGCGGGTGCTGGTGGGTTCTGCGGGTGGTCGCCTCGAGTCGCAGTTGCGGCTGGTGGGTGCTGAGCCGATCCGGCTGGCCTGTGGCAGGAAATCGCTGAGCTGGCTGGGTGCAGTGCTGCGGCTGCGAGGACTGCTGTTGCGTGAGTGTGTGGATGTGGTGGATGTGCATTCCCGATTACCGGCGTGGTGTCTGCGCTGGGCATTGCGGCTGCTGCCTCGGGAGCGACGTCCGGTGGTGGTGCACACTGTGCATGGCCTGAATTCGCGTGGCTGGTACAGTCGGGTGATGCTGCGGGCTGATGTGGTGGTGGCGGTATCTGAGAGTGTGCGTCGGCATCTTGAGGGTTTGTCAGTACAGGGGGAGCAGTGTCGTGTGCAGGTGATTTCGCGTGGCGTGGACTGTCAGCGGTACCGACGTATGTGGCCGTCGCTGGTGGGCTGGCGAGCGGAGTTTGTGCGGCAGTATCCGGCTGCGGCGGGGCGATTCCTGCTGCTGCTGCCGGGTCGTGTCGTGCGTGGCAAGGGGCACGTGGATCTGATTCGCCTGCTGTCGGACTTGTGTCGGGCGGGTGTGGAGGTGCATGCGATCTGTCCTGGGAGTCTGCTGGGTCGTGAGCGGTATCTGGAGGAGCTGCTGCGGCTGGCGACGGAGTCGGGTGTTGCGGACCGTCTGACGTTTCCGGGGATACGGGATGATCTGCCGGAAATTTACGCGGGGGTGGACGTGGTGTTATCGCTGTCGGTCCACCCGGAGTCCTTCAGTCTGACGACGGCGGAAGCGCTGGCGGTCGGAGTTCCGGTGGTGGGGTACGATCATGGAGGAGTGGGGGAACTGCTGCGGCGGATCTTTCCTGGTGGTCTGGTGCTGCCGGGTCATCGTCAGGAATTGTTGCAGCGAGTGCTGTGGGCGTTGCGCGGCGGTGCGGTGCGTGGCGAGTTCCCCGGGGAGCTGGGTCTGGGTGAGATGCTGCGGAAAACGGTTGAGCTGTATGAAAAAATCGTTTCAGACCATCACAGGGCAGGGGAATTCGCGGCGGCGGGCGAGCCGGGCGCTGCAGATTTGCACTGAACCTGATAAGCTCGGGACCTGCTGGCCCGCGGAAGCTGCGGGCATCTGACTTCTGTCCGCTGCATTCTGTTCCGGAATTCAATTCAGATCATGTCCTCTGAACTCCCCAAAACCTACGATTCCCAGGCTGCACAGACGCGCTGGGTGGAATACTGGCTGTCACAGGGATTCTGCAACGCCGAGCCCGATCCGGCTCGACGGCAGCATACGATCATGATCCCGCTTCCGAATGTGACGGGTGCACTTCACATGGGGCACTGTCTGAACGGAACAGTGCAGGACCTGCTGACGCGCTGGCGGCGGATGCAGGGTTATTCGGCGCTGTGGATGCCGGGTACTGATCACGCCGGCATAGCGACTCAGGCCGTGGTGGAGCGGCGGATGCTGGAGGAGGAGGGGTTGACTCGCCACGACATTGGTCGTGCAGCACTGGTCAGTCGCATCTGGAAGTGGAAGGACGACTACGAGGCTCGGATTCTGAATCAGCTGAAGCAGATCGGATCCAGTTGTGACTGGCGACGTGTGCGGTTTACTCTGGACGAGGTGTGCAGCAAAGCGGTGCGGCGCACGTTTTTCAGGATGTTCGGTGACGGTCTGGTGTATCGCGGCAAGCGACTGGTGAACTGGGACACGTACCTGCAGACGGCGGTGGCGGATGACGAGGTATTTCATGAGGATGTGGCCGGGCATTTCTGGACGATGAACTACCCGGTGGTGGATCAGCAGGGCCAGCCGACGGGGCGTCGGATCAGTTTCTCGACGACTCGTCCGGAGACGATGCTGGGTGATGCTGCGGTGTGTGTGCATCCTGCCGATGAGCGTTATGCGGATCTGGTGGGCAGTCAGGTACGGATTCCGGTGATTGATCGCTGCATTCCGATCATTGCGGATGCTCTGCTGGCCGATCGCACGCTGGGTACTGGTGTGGTGAAGGTGACACCGGCGCATGATCCGAATGACTATGCATGTGGTCTTCGTCATGGTCTGCCGATGATCAACATCCTGAATCCGGACGGAACGATCAATGCTGCTGGTGGTGAGTATGCCGGTCTGGATCGTTTTGAGGCTCGCAAGCGCGTGGTGGCGCGCATGGAGTCGCTGGGTCATCTGGAGAAGGTTGAGGATCGCATCATTCCGCTGATGCACAGTGATCGCAGCAAGACGGCGATCGAGCCGTTTCTGAGTGATCAGTGGTTTGTGAAGATGGACAGGCTGGCGCAGGATGCGATTGACGCTGTGGAAGACGGTCGAGTGCGATTCTTTCCGCAGCGGTATGCACGGACGTATGTTGACTGGCTGGCAGAGAAGCGGGACTGGTGCATCAGTCGTCAGTTGTGGTGGGGGCATCGTATTCCGGTGTGGTCGCAGCCAGCGGGCACTGGTACGGACCGTCTTGCAGCACTGCGGGATTTTGGTGCCGAGCTGACGGTTGATGGTGAGGTGGTTCTGCCGTCTGAGCTGTGTGACAAGCTGGTGGTGCGACTTGCTCCGGGGCTGCAGTCCGGTCGCGAGCTGATTCTGTGCTGTGTGGATGCCGGTTGTGAGGATCTGGAGCGGCGTCTGGAGGCGGCTGGTTTCGTGCAGGACGAGGATGTACTGGACACGTGGTTCAGTTCGGCGCTGTGGCCGCACGCCACACTGGGCTGGCCGGATCGGCAGCATGATCCGCCGATGATTTCGCAGGCGGAATCAGTGTCTGCTGATGGCAATCGTGTATTGAGTTATTTTTATCCGGGTTCAGTGCTGGTGACGTCTCGGGACATCATCACGCTGTGGGTTGCGCGGATGGTGCTGACGGGTTTATACAACATGGGGGACGTGCCATTCCGGCATGTGTATATCCACCCGAAGATCCTTGACGGTCTCGGCCAGACGATGTCGAAGTCGAAGGGCAACGGGGTGGATCCGCTGGAACTGATTGAGAAGTACGGCACGGATGCGGTGCGTTTTACGATAGCGTCTCTGTGTGGTGAGACTCAGGATGTGCGTCTGCCGGTGGGGTACGAGTGTCCGCACTGTCAGACGGTGACTCCGCAGACGAAGGAGCATCAGGAGTTGAAGCCACTGGGTGGGCCGAACCCATCGATCCAGTGCAGTCGCTGCAAAAAATCATTTCAGTTTCCCAGTCCGTGGTTTACTGCGGACCCGGGTGCGCCGGTCGCGCGAATCGTGAGTGAGCGTTTTGATTATGGTCGGAATTTCTGCAACAAGCTGTGGAATGCCTGCCGTTTCGCGTTCATGAATCTGGAGGGTTATGAGGCAGCGGCTGTTGGCGAGCAGCAGTTGCAGGTGGAGGATCGCTGGATCCTGAGCCGGCTGGCCACAACGGTGCGAGATGTGACCCTGATGCTGGAGCGTTATCAGTTTGACCAGGCGACGAGGGCGGTGCGTGAATTTACGTGGAACGAATTCTGCGACTGGTATCTGGAGATGCTGAAGCCGCGATTTCGCAGTGCTGAGCAGAGGGCAGTAGCGCAGCGCTGTCTGGTGGTGGTGGTGGATTCACTGCTGCGTCTGCTGCATCCGTTTGCCCCGTTCATTACTGAGGAGCTGTGGCACAAGCTGAACGAGCTGGCACCGCTGCGAGGATTGTCTGAGCCGGTGTCTGCAGGCAGTTCGGTGATGATGGCCAGTTGGCCGCAATTGCAGCCGGAGCGGATTGATGAAGTGCTGGAGCGGCGTTTTGAGCGTCTGCAGCAGACGATTGCCGCGGTGCGCAATGTGCGGTCGGTCTACGGCATTTCGCCAACGGCTCAACTGAAACTGTTCATGAAGTGTGATCCGGCGGTTGCGGAGCAGTTGCAGGCGGTATCGGCGCAGTTTGATTTTCTGGCGCGGACGATGCTGGAGGCGGCTGGTCTGGATATCAGCCGTCCGAAGGGTTCTGCCGGATTTTCGCTGGGGGATGCTGAGGGGTATATTCCGCTGGAGGGTCTGATTGATCGGGATGCCGAGCTGACTCGTCAGGGGCGTGAGGCCGAGAAACTGCGGGGCTTCATCCGGGGTCACGAGTCGAAGCTGTCGAATCCGGGTTTTCTGGCGAAGGCTCCGGAGAAGGTTGTGGCAGAGATTCGGGAGACGCTGGAGAATCTGCGACTGCAGCTGGCTGCGGCGGAGCGAATCATCGCGGACCTGTCCTGAGGGCGTGTCTGCTGCAACGGGCAGGATTAATCTGAGGGGGGAGCGTGAGAATGCAGTCCGGCCAGGTGGAGTCCGCGTGGGACGGTGTGATCAATGGTACGCTGATTCTGCCGGCGGGACTGATCCGTGGCGGGCTGGTGCTGTGGGAATCGGGAAAGCTCAGTTATGCCGGGCCGGAGCGGCGAGTGCGTCGTGGCCTGCGGTTGCTGGACGCGGGTGGCGGATACATCGGGCCCGGTTTTGTTGACCTGCATGTGCATGGCGGGGCTGGAGCCGATTTCATGGATGGCACGGTGGAGGCAGTGCAGCGAAGCTGTGCTGCGCATCTGCGGCACGGTACCACGACAATTTTTCCGACGACCACGACAGCCGGGGCGGAGCAGTTGCAGGCGATGATTTCTGCCTGTCACGGCGCGATTGAGCAGCAGCGGCGGGAGTGGGGGGTGGCCACGATTGCAGGAGTGCACCTTTATGGACCGTATTTTGCGGCTGACAAGTCCGGCTGTCATGACCGTGAGTCGTGTCGAGTTCCTGAGGCAGTGGAGTTTGAACAGTATTTTCAGTCTGGACTGGTGAAGATTGCCACGTGTGCGGCAGAGCTGCCCGGGGCGGTGGATTTCTATCGTGCGGCTCGTCGGCGTCGCTGTCTGGTGACCTGTGGGCATTCGAATGCCAGCTGGTCGGAGATGCGAGAGGGTTTTCGGGCGGGGATGCGTCACGTGGATCATTTCTGGTGTGCCATGAGTTCCGTGCCGTCGATACGCCAGCGTCTGGGGACTCCCATGCAGGGCAGCATGGCTGAGTTTGTGCTGCTGGAGCGTGAGATGAGTACGGAGGTGATTGCAGACGGCTGCCATCTGGCTCCGGAACTGCTGGAGTTTGCGGTACGGATGAAGGGGCCGGAACGTCTGTGTCTGGTGACGGACTGCAATCGTGCGCTGGACATGCCTGCAGGGGACTACATTTTCGGGAATCAGCAGACTGGAACTCCGTTCATCAGTGATGGTTCTGTGGGGCGGGCGACGAATGGAGGGCTGGCGAGTGCGATCGTGGGGATGGATCATATGGTGCGGCAGATGCACGCGGACACTTCGGCCGACCTGCCGGCAGTTTTTCGGATGGCATCCCTGACACCGGCGGAGCGGGTGGGTCTGCGGCGGAAGGTTGGCAGTCTGGAAGCGGGCAAGCGGGCTGACGTATTGCTGCTGAATCGTCGCCTGCGGGTTGACGGTGTGGTGGTCGGGGGCCAGTTACTGCATCAGGCGGACTGAGTCCCGAACAGCTGCATCCACGTGCGAATTGTATGTTCCGCAGCAGATTGTGAATCGGGCAGCGGAAAAGCTTCGGCCGAGGCGTAGCCGTGCCAGCTCAACTGCTGCAGGGCAGTGGCAATGGGGCGGAAGTCCATGTGTCCGAGTCCGGCGGCCTGACGGTTGGAGTCGACGAAGTGGACGTGGCCGACAGCGGAGCCTGCGTCGAGCAGAGCCTGTGCCATGGAAGTTTCTTCGATGTTCATGTGGAACAGGTCTGCCAGCAGCTTTACGGAATCTGATCCGCAGGTGGTGAGCAGTTCGTGGCCCTGCTGAAGCGTGTTGCAGAGATTGGTTTCGTAGCGGTTGAGTGGTTCGTAAAGCAGTACTGTTCCGGCTTTTGCAGCGCGATTTCCGAGGCGGTGGAGTGCGGCGGACAGCAGGGCGAGTGCGGTTGTGCGATCAACGTGTTCTGTCCAGCGTCCCTGCATGGAACCGATGATTGCGGGCGCCCGAAACTCGGCGGCTGCGTCGATGATATCCGAGATGAACTGTTCGGCCTGCTGACGTCGGGCAGGGTCGGGATCGCAGAGCGAGAGCTGGTGAATCAGCATGCCGGCACCGGTTCCGGCTGCGGCGAGGCTGAGGCCGTGCTGTGCGAGCAGTTGCCGCAGTGGCAGTTGACGGATGTGCTGAGCAGACGGTGCGAAAAGTTCGATGGCGTGAAAGCCCAGTTCAGCAGCCGCGGCACAGGCTGCAGGCAGATCCTCGTGAAACACAAAAGGTCCACGACGAGCCTGTTCAACGAGGCAGACTGTGACGGCAGAGCGGATCATGAAGTACTCAATCAGCAGCGAGGGGTGGACTGGGTGAATTCAGCAGTTGCTCTGGTCGCAGGTGGGGCCGGCGCTGACGGCGCTTTGCAGCAGTCCGGTGAGAGGTATGATCGGTGATTCTTCGCAGAGCGGGGAAACAGTGCCTGGCTGTGCGAGGAGTTGTGACACGGTCATGCCGCGAAACTGGGCTTCGACGAGCGCGTAAGTGTGATCGAGACTGCGGTGAAGCGGGCAAAGCTGCCCGGAGTGTGATTTAAGGCCCAGCGGGCAGGCTGTAATTCGCGGAACCGGTTCAAGGACATCCACGATCTCCCAGACGGTCAGATCGGCGGGATTGCGGTTGAGCTGGAATCCGCCATTCGGCCCGCGCTGTGCGGTGACCAGTCCACCGCGAACGAGGGACTGCATCAGTTTGGAGAGGTATGGTCCGGGGACGCGAGTGACGGCCGCCAGTTCTTTGGCAGTACAGGCTTTGCCTGCGTTCTGCGCCAGGACGACGATTGCGCGCAGCGAGTATTCAACAGTCTGCGAAATCATGGGGGCACTGCCATTGGAAACGAAAGCGAAGCTTAGAATTGCAGGCGCAGGCGGTCTGAAACATACAGCGAAAATGGATTTGCTTCAAAAGTAACCGGCGAAACTGGGCAGAGGAATAGCGGATCCGCAACTGTTCAGGACGTACAACCCTACTCGGACACGACTTCTGCGGCGTTCCAGAATCCGAATTCATTGGACCAATCATTTGGGGTATTGAATAAATCTATACTGATCTTTTGTCCAGATAGGTCAGAGAGGTCAATTTCCAGATCTTTCCAGCGTGGGTTCTGAGTTGGGCGGATGATGGATTTGTGTCTTTGCAGTCCATTGATTTTGACATCGAGTTGCCAGTCACCCTGTTCGTGTGAGGCGACGGAGATGCGGAGTTTGATTTTTGCGGCGACTGGCAGCTGCAAGCTGGCTGTTAATCGGCAGGGGCGATTTTTGTCGGGTGGGTGAGTTCTGAGGGCTGGCCGTCCGAGGTGATTTTCGAGCAGTTCGATACCGCCTTCTCCGGAAGCTTCCACGGAGAATCCGGGCAGCAGTTGTTCGACGAGTTGGGGGTAATTGGAGGTTTTGCGGGCTGTTCCTGGTTCGATGCGTGCTCCGGGGAGGAATTTTGCGTTGGGGTCGGTGGGTGGTTTATCGAGTGTCAGCCATGCGAACAGGTCGTGCAGTTCGGACGGCTGGAGTTGTTTTTCGAGTCCTTCGGGCATGAGTGAGAGCGGGCTGATGACCTGCTGTTCGATGTCGTTTCGTGGGATGGTTTCAGTGCGATTTCCCTGAATTTTCAGGACGACTCGCTGGGCATTGTCTTCCACGGGCAGTCCGGTGATGATCTGTCCGTCGCGGGTGACGATGGTTTGTGCCTGGTAGGCGGCGCCGATTACGAGGCTGGGGTCAAAGACATTGGAGAGCAGTTGTTCGAAGGAGGCTCGACCGTTGCGAGTGATATCCGGTCCGACATCGGCGCCTTCGCCGTACATTTTGTGGCACTGCCCGCAGACTTTTGCGAAGACGGCTTTGCCGGCGACGGGGTTTCCGCGGGCGATGCGGAGTTCGTTGCGCATGCGAGCGATGAGTTCCTGTCTGGCGGGGTCGCGTTCTGTTCTGACGGAGCCCCAGTGTCTGGTGACGAGGTCATTGAGATTCTGGTCTTTGAACAGCAGCATTTTTCGGGCCTGGTTGGAGTTGATATTGCCGGGCTCGACTTTGCCATCGCGGACGAGTTGCATGAGCTGGATGGAGGACGGCAGTTGATCAGTGAGTATTTCGATGGCTGCGGGTCGAACATCGGGCGGCAGTGTCGGGGTTTTTTCCAGCAGCAATCGGGAGGCGGCTGGTGTGCGGATGCGACCGGTGGCGAGGATGATTTTGCGAAGCGGTTCGGGCTGGAGGTCAGATTCAATCAGAGTGCGGGCGAGTTTTTCAGCATCAGGGGTGCGTGCGATGATGAATGCATCCAGAAGTTGCAGCCGGAGTTCCGGGTTTGTGGATTCCTGAAACTTCTGCAGAGCGAGTCTGGTGGCTTCTGCGGACTGCGTGGCGACGAGCAACTGCAGGGCCGAGACTGCAACGGGGCTGTTTTCCGTCACGGCTTTCTGCAGTGGCTGTCGCAGCAGTTGTCCCAGGTTATCGGCTGCTGCTGCACTGGTTTCTCCTGATCGCAGTCGGCTGAGCAGCAGTTGCAGGCACTGATCCGCGGCGGTGGATGAGGTGGGATCGAGGAGCAGCAGGTCGAGCAGAGCAGCGAGAGACGCGTTATCGGGTGTGGCGGCCGCAAGGACTCGTTCGGCAATTCGTGGCAGCAGTTGCAGGACGGAGGCGGGTATGCCAGTGTCGGCTGGTGTCTGTCGGCGAACCTCGGTTACGAACAGGGCAGCCTGTTGTTCCAGCAGGGGCTGCAGATGTTTCCAGACGATGCGTGGCGTGAGGGGGTCTTCACCGGCCAGAGCGAGCACTTTGACGAGGACCGGCATGGCAACAGTGGCGGGTTGTCGGGCGGCGGTGATAACGGTCTGCAGTCGCACGGAGTGTGCGGCATCTGCGGATCGTTCGAGAGCGGCTGTCAGCAGTGCGGGGGACGGTGTGTTGAGTTCGCGAGCGGCACGCAGGGTGCGAGCACGAACGATCGGCTCGGAATCCTGCAGCAGAGTCAGCAGCAGGGGTTCCTCGAGCATTCCGGCAACGCTGAGGATTCCGAGGCTGCGGAGCCGTGTTTCCGTGTTCGAGCTGCTGGTAACGAGTTGCAGCAGGCTGTGGTTCATCTGCGGGGAGCGGTGCTGCAGGAGTCGTTCCGAGAGGAGTCGCTGAGCGGTATCGCGGCGATAGCCGTTGGGACTGCTGAGCATGTCAATAAGGGACTGATCCGTTTCCCCGGCGAGGTTGAATGGGCGGGAGTGAGGAGTGTTCTGATAGCGAATGCGGTACAGTCGACCGCGGAGGCGATCGATTCCGCCGGGGTCCCGATTGGCATCCTGATAGCAGTGATATCGATCGTACCAGTCGAGAATACAGAGGCAGCCGTCCGGTCCGGTTTTCTGGACAATGGGCATGAACCACGCGTCGTTGGCGGTGAGCAGGTCATTTTCGGGTTCGCCGCGGTAGGTTGCTCCCTGAGGTATCACCCGATCACTGTTGATGCAGCCTCCGTGAATATTCCCCATATAGAGTCTGCGGCGGAAGGGTTCAGGGTAGGCATCACTGTCGTACCAGTGGATTCCGCAGTAGGCGGCTTTCTGATGTCGGTGCTGGACGATACTTTCGATTTTCCATGTGAAGGGCGGATAGGGGCCCCCCTGACGGTGGTAGTAGCCGGTTTCAGTGAGGTGCCACAGGTGATCGATGACGCAGGCACTGACGAAGGCTTCACCGGCATCATCGAAGGCGATACCCCAGGGGTTGCTGGTGCCTTCGCAGAATACCTGGAATTCGCGAGTGGCCGGATGGATGCGGAACATCGCGCAGGTGAATTTCCAGCCTTCGCTGTCGGCTTTGAAATTGGGGTTTGAGGGTCCGTAGCGGATGTGTGAAGGATTGAAGACTCCATTGAGGCCATAGAGCCAGCCGTCGGGGCCCCAGGTGAGTGAATTCGGAAGTTCATGTGTGTCGTCTCGACCGAAGCCTGTGACAACGACCTCCTGTCTGTCAGCTTTTCCGTCGCCGTCGGTGTCCTGGACGAAGAGCAGGTCCGGGGCATTGGCCACCCAGACCCCACCGTGTCCGACGGCGATACCGCTGGGGATGTTGAGACCTTCCATGAAGACTGTGGTGTGATCGGTGCGGCCGTCTCCGTCGGTATCTTCGAGGATTCGGACTCGGTCCCTGCCGGGGCCGGGTGAGCGGCGTGGATATTCGAGGGATTCCGTGATCCAGTAGCGACCTCGTTCATCGATGGTCATGGCGGTGGGATTGACAACATCGGGTTCGGCGGCGATGAGTTCGACGGAGAACCCGGGTGGGACGGTCATGCGTGCGATGGCGTCCTGTGGTGAGAGAGCCGGGCCGGGAGGACGATCCTGAGCATGGGGGATGCGTTCGTCAGCAGCAGCGAGTGGTGGCAGGCAGAGGCTGATGAGCAGCAGCAGGCAGCGGGAGAACAGGCGGGCCATACCGGGGGCTCCGGATTGGATTTGGATTGGGAGGTCTGGCTAACGTGAATATGGTGACGGAAACATCCGGCTGAAGCAATCGGGAAGGGGGTGGTGTGTGGCGGGGTTATCGGTGTCTGCCGGGACTTTCCCTTTCGAGACTCCAGCAGGACTCGCGGGAACTGCCGTCGGTCTGATTGCATGCAACCTGTAACGAGCTTTACACTGTGGAGGGGCAGCCTGCAAAGCGTTGGCAGGGATCTGCTGTCTGCCGGGTAGTGACAGTCTTGCGGTCCATACCATGAACAATCTGCGTCTGTTTTCAGTTCTGTTGCTGTTGCTGACTGCATCCTGCAATTCCGGGACTCCGGGTGGCTCAGGTTCTGCCGGTGGTGCAGCGACCGTATCGGCGGATGATCCGGCAGCGGTGGCGGCACTGGAGCAGGCGGGCTTCAGTCTGAAGAAGAATGCTGCGGGCAATGTGGCGGAGGTGTCCGTTTCGGCCGACCAGGATGTTGCTGCAGCGCTGCAGAGTCTGGCGGGGCTCCGCAGTGTGACGGTGCTGCGACTGGGTGGACCGGGGCTGAAGGACGAGGCAATGCCGCCTCTGGCTGCACTGACGAGTCTGAAGCGACTGGATCTGACGGACGCTTCCAGCCTTGGTGACGGTACACTGAAGATTGCTTCGGGGCTGCCGAATCTGGAGGCATTGATTCTGCGGCGTTCGGGTTTTACGGATGACGGTCTGAAGTACGTCAAGTCGCTGAAAAAACTGCGGGCAATTGATCTGCGGAACACGAATGCGACGGACGCCGGGATTGCGCAGCTGGAGGGCATGCAGTCTCTGGTTGACGTTCAGCTGGAGAAGTCGAAAGCGACGGATGCCTGTCTGACTTCGCTGGCGAAGTTGCCGCTGAAGTCGCTGAACCTGAACTACAACACGGAGATCAGTGATGCGGCGATGCCTGTGATCACGGGAATGGTGACACTGGAACAGCTGCAGATGGAGGCGACACGTCTGACGGACATCGGGTTGCAGGATATTGGCAGGCTGAAAAATCTCAGGCGTTTTGGCTGTCGCCTTGCGGACGTGACGGGAGCGGGTGTTGCAAAGCTGGCGGAGTGTCGCGAGCTGACGCGACTGGAGCTTCGTGAGACGTCTCTGGACGATGAGGGTCTGAAGGCTTTGAAATCTCTGACGAAGCTGGCGTTTCTGGATATCAGTGAGTGTCGTCTGGTGACGGCCGACGGGATTCCGGAGCTGGCGGCGCTGACTGGGCTGACATATCTGGAACTGCGAGAGATCAAGAAGGTCCGGGACGAGTCATTTGCGACTTTGGGGTCGCTGGTGAATCTGACTGAGCTGAATCTGGAGGCGACTCGGATTACTTCGGAGTCTGTACCAGTGCTGTTGAAACTGCAGAAGCTGGAGCGGCTGCATCTGGGTGGTACTCAGCTTGACGATGCGGGGCTGGTGCAACTGGGGCAACTGCCGGCGCTGAAGTATCTGGACATATCGAATCTTGGGGCGACTGAGGAAACGATCGCGAAGCTGCGAGCTGCTCGTCCCGGCCTGGAACTGAAGGTCAACTGAATCCTGGGCAGCTATGCTGCTGAAAGAGTGTCTGAAATGTCTGTGGATACGTCATTGCGTGCGGAGAGTGAGCGTTTATTTCGGCGTGCTGCGGAGCTGATTCCGGGAGGCGTGAACAGTCCGGCGCGGGCCTTTGGTGCGGTGGGAGGAACTCCACCGTTCATGCGTCGGGGCGACGCTGCGTACCTGACGGATGTGGACGGGAATCGTTTTATTGACTATATCGGTTCGTGGGGACCGCATCTGTTTGGTCATCGGCATCCGGCGATACTGCAGTCCATTCAGGGGGCGCTGGAGATCGGAACCAGTTTTGGGGCGCCAACGGCAGCCGAGGGGGCTCTGGCGGAACTTGTGGTTTCCATGGTACCATCGATTGAGATGGTGCGGATGGTGAATTCCGGGACGGAGGCGACGATGTCGGCGATCCGTGTGGCTCGTGGTTTCACGGGCCGCAGCGGCATCATCAAGTTTGCCGGCTGTTATCACGGACATGTTGATAGTCTGCTGGTGGCGGCCGGCAGCGGTGCTCTGACTTTGGGATGTCCATCCAGTCCCGGTGTTCCGGCCGGTGCCACTGCGGATACTCTGGTGTTGCCATACAACGACACGGAGAAGTTGCGGCAGGCGTTTGCCGTCAACGGTGATCAGCTGGCGGCTGTCATCATTGAGCCTGTGGTTGGAAACATGGGGTGTGTGATTCCGACGAGTGAGTTTCTGGGTGAGTTGCGTCGGTTGTGTCATCACCATGGCACGGTGCTGATTTTTGATGAGGTGATGACGGGTTTTCGTCTGGCAGCCGGGGGGGCACAGGAGTTGTTCGGAATAACGCCGGACATGACGACTCTGGGGAAGATTCTGGGAGCCGGAATGCCGGTTGGTGCTTATGGCGGGCGGGCCGACATCATGAAGTGCGTGTCACCTGCCGGGCGGGTGTATCAGGCGGGGACATTGTCGGGTAATCCAGTGGCGATGGCTGCTGGAAGGGCGATGCTGGAATTGATTCGCAGCAGCAGTCCCTACGCGAGGCTGGAGCAGTTGGGACTGGCTCTGGAGAGTCAGTTTCGCGCGGCTGCGGGGCGAGCCGGCATACCGGTCAGCATCAACCGTGTGGGCAGTATGCTGACGGTGTTCATGACGGACCGTCCGGTGACGGACCTCGAGTCTGCATCCCGCTCTGATACTGCTCGGTTTGCAACCTGGTTTCACGGTCTGCTGAATCGCGGTGTCTATCTGCCCTGCAGTCAGTTTGAGGCGATGTTTATTTCGGCGGTTCACACTGACGAGGACATTTTGTCAACGGGGGCAGCGGCGGAGGTTGCGTTCCGTGAGATTGCTGCGGCCTGAATCTGTGCGCACGAAAAAACGGCTCGCGTTAAGCGAGCCGTCTGCTGTGCATGATTTTCTTCAGGAGATGACCTGCGGCTCAGGGAGATGCAGGAGCAGACTCATCGTCGTTATTCGCGGCGATCACGAGGGCAGTCGTACCCACGGCAACGCCAGCAACGGCTGCGATGGTGATGAACGTGGAGTTCGTGCTGCCAACGACACCGTCAGCAAACTGTCCACGGACGACTTGTTCATTTTCAGTGACTGAAACAGTCTGGAGGGAGTTGGCCGGGGCCGTTCCATTCTTCCAGAGACGCAGCGAAGACTGCGACGAACCTACGGACAGTTCGTGCACACCGCTGCGAACTCCGGAGATCACGAAGCGACCTTCTGCGGTCGTTTTGGTTTCGGCAACGGGGGTCCCCTGCCATGCCAATCGCACTGGGGCGTTGGCAATCGGGGTTCCTGCGGGAGTCAGCACCTGACCCTGAAGGGTGCCACGTGCACTGATTTCCACATCCTTCGCGATGGGGGCACGATTGCCTTCGAAGGCTGAAGAAACTCCTGTGAGCAGCATTCCGACACATGCAGCGATGCTGGCCATCCGATTCAGCAACGTATATTTTCGCATCTCAACGCCTTTGAAGTGAGAAACTCAGTGCGAACGAGCCAGGAAACCGCTCCGTCCATCACTCGTCCTGATTTGTTTATCGGTCTGACAAAACGGGTTTCTGCAGCCGAGAAGCTGCGGGATTTCGGAAAGCGCGGGAAATACCCCGGCGGATTCTGCCGAACATTCGTGGATTGAGGGTGTCGCGGGGGGTAGTCTGGAAATACAATCAGAAAGCGGGGGTATCGGGAGAACCTGTCAGGTTGTCTCTGAGGGGATTGGCATGACAACAGGATCAGATCAGCCGATTCCGACTGGTCGAGGGGCTGCCGGTAATCCGGCCAACCGTTTTCTGCCGGTGATTCGTGAGTCCGATTACGAGCAACTGGAGTTCGATGAGGAGTTTCTGGAGGGTCTGCGACGTCCGCGGACGGAGTACTTTCGGGATTCGGCGAAGTCCATCATTTCTGAGAACGACAGTCCTGACATACCATTTCGTTACAGTCTGAATCCCTATCGTGGTTGTCTGCATGGCTGCAGCTACTGTTATGCTCGACCGACCCATGAGTATCTGGGTTTGAGTGCTGGTCTGGACTTTGAAACGAAGATTTTTTACAGAGACGATGCTCCTCGTCTGTTTCGCCACTGGCTGGCTCGGCCTGCATATGCCTGTGAAGCGATCATGCTGTCGGGTGTAACGGACTGTTATCAGCCGGTGGAGCGAGAGTTGCGAATTACCCGGAGTTGCCTGGAGGTTGCTCTGGAGGCTCGACAGCCTGTTTCGCTGATAACCAAGAATGCTTTGATTGTCCGGGATCTGGACCTGTTGTCAGAGCTGGCGGGGCAGGGGTTGTGTCGTGTGGCGATCAGCCTCAGTACCATGGATCAGGAGCTGACAAAGGTACTGGAGCCCGCCTGTTCTGCTCCTGCAGCCCGTCTGGAGGCAGTGCGAAAGCTTTCGACGGCGGGGATTCCTGTGCATCTGATGGCTGCACCGCTGATTCCGGGACTGACGGATTCAGATTTTCCGGAGGTGCTGCAGCGAGCTGCGGCCGCTGGAGCGAAATCGGCCGGTTACATTATGGTGCGTCTTCCATTGACTGTGGAGCCGGTCTTTCTGGAGTGGCTGCAGCGTCATCGTCCGGACGAGGAGCAGAAGGTGCGTTCGCGGCTGCAATCGATTCGTGGGGGGCGACTGAGTCAGAGTGAGTTTCACGTGCGGATGCGGGGGACAGGGATTTTTTCTGAGCAGATATCGGCTTTGTTTCGGGTGAATCGGGTGAGGAGCGGGCTTTCCGAGCAGTTGCCGGCACTGCGGACGGACCTGTTCAGGCCGCCTGCCGACGCTGCGGGGCAGCGAACGCTGTTCTGAAGCGGGGTCTTCTGAACTGGTCTGGCATTTTTTGGCAGGAGTGGTGTAAGATCGGCAAAAACTGCCGGAGGCGCAGGGACGCGTCGGGATCCGGTGGCAGTGCAGCAGTGATGACGGGAACACAGCATGGATGCGTGTGGAATGATGTTTTGCCGTGCATTTGCGGTCAGTCTGCTGCTGTCAGCGGTGGCCGTGTCCGCAGAGAAGTACGAGACGGCGAACTTTGTGGTCACAGCGGCGAATACTGAGACGGCGCGGGCCGTGGGAGAGGCGGCGGAGGTTTGTCGCAGTCGTCTGGCTGAGCACTGGCTGGGGCGGCGGATGCCCAAATGGAGTCGACCGTGTCGTGTGTCTGTCAACGTGGGTTCGATGGGTGCTGGTGGTTCGACGACCTTTCAGTTTGTGAATGGTGAGGTGTTGAACTGGCGGATGAATCTGCAGGGCAGTCTGGAGCGAATTCTGGATTCGGTATTGCCGCATGAAGTGAATCACACGGTGTTTGCCAGTTATTTTCGGCGTCCTTTGCCGCGTTGGGCGGATGAGGGAGCAGCAACTCTGTTTGAGCACAGTTCCGAGCAGCGGAAGCAGCTGCATTTGCTGCAGTCGGTGATTGAAAACCCTCGGGAGCGTTATTCGCTGACTGAGTTGCTGTCCATGAAGGAGTATCCTGAGGATGCGCGGCGGATGCTGATTCTGTATGCACAGGGTTATGCACTGGCGGATTTTCTGGTGCAGCAGGGAGGTCGAACGGCGTATCTGAAGTTTCTTGGTGACGCGGAGACCGGGGGGTGGGAGGGGGCCATCCGTGACAATTTTGATCATGCCGGGGTGGAGTTGCTGGAGAAAAACTGGCTGGCGTGGATTCGTGCGGGGATGCCGCGGTTGAATCATGGCGAGCCTTCTCGGGTGGAGATGGTGGCATTGCAACCGGTGGCAGCGGGGACTGTTCTGCAGTCGCGGGTGTCTGGAGCGATGTCTGGTGGGACCGGTGCGGTGATCCGATCGCAGACCCCGGAAACTCGGGAGAAGGCGGGCAAACAGACCGACGCAGGGGGACTTGAGACCACCGGGTCGGAGAGGTCTGCGGACGTGAAATTCGGAGGGTCGAGGGAGCGTAGTGGGTTACCGGGTTACCGGGATTTTCGCTTGCAGGCTCCGGTTCCTCGTCGTCCGGCAGCGGGATCTGCTGGTGCATTGTCAGTGCCGCCGCGAGCTGAATTTGAGCCGACGATGCACCGGGGCATGATTGATGCGGTGTCGAGGCCGGGCAGTCGGGGTGGTATTGAGCCGTCACCGCAGTGGGCCGGTTTTCCGGGGCAAAAACACCTGTTTTGAGGCCTTGTGCCAGCAGTTGTGTGAATTTCCCTGCGATTGTCGGTCAGAATCCCGCGCATGCACTCTGTCTTAGTCTCGCGCAGCCCGATATACTGGGGCATTCTGCGAGTTTGCGCAGCGTTTTGCTGCCGAACCGGATGTTTTCCACGTGTGTTTCTGACAGCGGCGGTTCGGCGACTGATATGGCTCGAATAGCGATTCTGGGTGCGACCGGTTACACGGCGCTGGAGTTGTTTCGGATACTGGCGCGTCATCCGACGGCCAGGGTTGTTGCGGCAACGACTCGTCAGACGGACAGTCCGACGATAGCGTCAATTCATCCCTCTTTGACGGGTCTGTTTGATCTGCATTGTGAGAATCTGTCACCGGAGGAGGTGGGCAGTCGTTGTGACATTGCCTTCTGCTGTCTGCCGCACACTGCCAGTATGGAGGCGGTACCGAAGCTGCTTGAGGCTGGGTGTCGCGTCGTGGATCTCAGTGCGGACTACCGCTTGCGGGATCCCGGGGTTTATCAGCAGTGGTACGGTCATGTGCACACGGATGCGGGACGTCTGCCGCAGGCGGTCTACGGGTTGCCGGAGATCTTTGGGGCATTGATTCCACCGGCCCGGCTGGTGGCCAATCCGGGCTGTTATACCAGTACGTCGATTCTGGCCCTGGCACCGCTGATAGCGGAGGGATTGATTGAACCATCGGGAATTGTGATTGACGCGAAGAGTGGCATCAGTGGTGCGGGCAGGACTCCAAAGCTGTCCAACCTGTATTCAGAGTGCAATGAGAGTGTGACGGCATACAGCATTGGCAATCATCGTCATACTCCGGAGATCGAGCAGGTTCTGACGGATGTGGGTGGTCGTGAGGTTCAGGTGGCGTTTAATCCGCACCTGATGCCGATGGATCGGGGTATTTTCTGTTCGATTTATCCGCGTCTGCTGCAGTCGCGAACGCAGGCCGAACTGCTGTCGGTTTATCGTCGATACTATGAGGGGCAGCCGTTTGTTCGGGTGGTGGATCACATTCCCGCAACGAAGGACGTGGCGTACTCGAATTTCTGCGACATTACTGTGCGATTCAATCGGGACCAGCTGGTGATTCTGGCAGTGATTGACAATCTGGTGAAGGGTGCCAGTGGTGTGGCGATTCAGAACATGAATCTGCTGCTGGGTCTGGATCAGCGGACGGGACTGCTGTGAATTTGAGTATTTCGAGGGCGACTCGCACAGTCGGGAAGAAGCGATGATTTGTATCAGTCTGGGGCGAACTCGGCATTCGTCCATGATGGAAGAGCACCGGGCGCTGGCGGAAAAGGGTGCAGAGCTGGTGGAGTTGCGAGTGGACTTCATGCGGAAGCGGCCGGACATCGGGCGTCTGCTGAAGGATCGTCCGACTCCGGTGGTTGTGACCTGTCGTCGCAAGGCGGATCGGGGACGCTGGTTTGGTACGGAAGACCAGCGGTTGGCGATTCTGCGGGAGGCGATCATCGGGGGTGCGGAGTATGTGGATCTGGAAGTGGATGTGGCGGGTTCGATTCGTCGTTATGGAAAAACGAAGCGGATCGTCAGTTATCACAACTTCGATGAGACTCCGCTGGAGCTGTTTGATATTTACCAGCGGATGGCGAAGCTGGATCCGGATGTGATCAAGATTGTGACCATGGCGAATTCGCCGGGTGACAATGTGAGGATGCTGGAGATGGTGGGTGCGGCGGATGTGCCGACAGTTGGTTTCTGTATGGGTGAGATGGGGACCATCAGTCGTGTTCTGTGTGGTCGGTATGGGTCGCCGTTCACATACGCCAGTTTCAGTCGCGAGCGTGAGATGGCTCCGGGACAGTTGAGCTGGGCGGAGGTGCGAAATCTGTATCGTTTTGACCATATCAGTGAGCGGACAGCGGTGTTTGCGGTGATCGGGGATCCGATTGCACAGAGTAAAAGTCCGCTGATTCACAATGCGGCCTATCGCAGGTTGGGGCTGAATGCGGTGTATGTGCCGATTCGGGTACCACCGGACCGTTTGCAGGAGTCACTGAATGAGCTTGAGCGACTGCAGGTGGCGGGCTACAGCGTCACGATCCCGCACAAGGAGGGTGTGCTGCAGTATGCGGAGCAGATGGATGAGGCAACGGACCTGATGGGGGCGGCAAATACTCTGTTTCGTCGCGGTGGGCAGTGGTGTGCGACCAATACGGATGCTCCTGCGGCAATTTCCGCAATACAGGAGGGATTGCGGAAGGCGGGCTGTATTCCTGACCTCGCAGCTCGGAAGGTACTGATCCTGGGTGCTGGCGGCGCTGCTCGTGCTGTGGGTCATGGATTGCTGCAGCAGGGCGCTGTGGTGACATTAACGAACCGATCGCGGGATCGTGGGAAGTCGCTGGCAGGGGAGCTGGGGTGTCAGTTTACGTCCTGGGAGAATCGTGGATCTGAAACCTGTGATGTGCTGGTGAACTGCACGGCGGTGGGGATGCATCCGAACGTGGACGAGACACCATTTGAACAGCACTGGCTCAGCGACAGCACGCTGGTGTTTGACACAGTCTACAACCCTGAGCAGACGCTGCTGCTGAAGCAGGCTCGTAACCGTGGCTGTGCTGTGGTCAGTGGGGTGGAAATGTTTATTCGGCAGGCGGCACTGCAGTTTGCGCTGTTCACCGGATATGAGGCTCCTGTGGAATACATGGCGGACACACTGCGTCGTTCGAATGCGGCAGCGAGAACGATCGTCAGTCCTGAGCAGAGTGGTGGTGAGTCCTGATGGTGATCAGCCTGATAGGATACCGTGCTTCTGGGAAATCCAGCGTTGCACCTCGGCTGGCCGGTCGGCTGGGGTGGTCGTGGGTGGATTGTGATCGGGCGATCGAGCAGCGGGCCGGGCTGACAGTGCGTCAGATCTTTGAGACATCCGGGGAGGCTGAGTTTCGGCGTCTGGAGTCGGAAGTGCTGGCAGAGCTGCTGCAGGGGTCGCAGACGGTTATTGCCACTGGTGGTGGAGCTGTTCTGCTGGCCGAGAATCGAGAACGGCTGCGAGCAGCCGGACCGGTTGTCTGGCTGCATGCTTCTGCCGCGACGCTGACGAAACGACTCAGTCGCGAGCATGCGTCTGCCGGCCGTCCCAGTCTGACGGGGCGTCCGGTGCACGTGGAGGTTGCTGAGGTGTTGGCGGTGCGGGAACCGCTGTATCGTCTGACTGCGACTCTGACGGTGCATTCTGACGGGGAGTCAGCCGATCAGGTGGCTCGCCGGATCTGTCGTCATCTGTCTGATGAGCTTCCCAGGGACCGGAGTCATTGACATGTCGGACCTGCCGCGTGAGTTTGTGCTGTTTTTTCTGTTTGTGCTGGGTCTGTGCATCGGCAGTTTTCTGAATGTCTGCATTCACCGATTTCCTGCGAAGCGTCGATTGCGGGATCAGTTGTGGGCATTGACCAGTCATTCTTCGGGTTGTCCGCGGTGTTCATCTTCGATCCGGTGGCATGACAACGTTCCTTTGCTTGGCTGGTTGCTTCTGCGTGGTCGCTGTCGCAGTTGTCGTCTGTCGATTTCTGTGAGGTATCCGCTGGTGGAGTTGCTGACGGCGGTGTTGTTTGTGGTGTTGTATCAGTGTGAGATGCCATTGGATTTCCGGGGTGGCGTATCGACGGGAGGCCTGCAGTCGTCTGTTGGACCTCAGGCAGCATTTCCACAGTCCTCTGTGGAAGTGTGGCTGCATGTGCGATATGGACTGCATGTGGCGATGCTGTGTTGTCTGATTGTGGCCACGTTTATCGATCTTGAGCTGTGGATCATCCCTGATGGCAGTACAGTGCCGCTGATGTTGTTTTCGGTTCTGGTGCATACTCTGAGCGGACAGTGCTGGATAGTTCCACTGTGGTTTCAGGATGCGAGTGTCGCCTCGACTTTGCGGGCCGTCCTTCCGGAGTCAGTGAGCTGGCTGATGTTTTCGTGGGACGGGCTGTCCTTTGCGACAGCGTATCCGCATGTGCATGGATTTTTGGTGAGTGTTGCGGGTCTTATTGCCGGCGGTGGTATAGTGTGGCTTGTGCGTGTGATTGGTGCATTTGTGCTGCGTCGCGAGGCGATGGGCTTTGGTGATGTTGTGCTGATGGCGATGATCGGCAGTGTGCTTGGCTGGCAGCCGGTTCTGGTGGTGTTCTTTGCCGCACCGATGCTGGCGATTGGAGTAGCGCTGCTTTCGCTGGTGCTGCGACGTCGGGATGAGATTCCGTATGGACCGTGGCTGAGTCTGGCGGCGTTGCTGTTGCTGGTGTTATGGAACAGTGTCTGGCCGATGGCCGAGCGGATTTTTGACATGGGTCCGTTTTTGCTGTTGATGGGTGCAGCAATGACGGTGATGCTTTATGCGACGCTGCATCTGATGCAGCTTGTGCGGCGGATGCTGGGCGTGGGGATCGCAGCGGAAGTGAGTGTGTCTGAGGACGACGGGATACCGATGATTTACCCGGGTGAGCGCAGTGATCCTGCAGCGGGATTATGGGATCGTTCAATGTGGTCCGGTGTGCGATCGGGGCAGGGGCTGTCGGCAGTGCATCGCTGGAGGCATGGTGGTCGAGACTGAGGAGGTGAGTCGGATGAAGAAGGAACAGGCGAAACGCTGGCTGCAGGAGTGGCTACAGCATCAGCAGCAGGTGACGAAGTACTCGTTTCTTGGTCTGGCGGGGCTGTCTGCGGCTGCGTGGGTGCTGGAACTGGGTTTTGTGACTGTGATTCTGCGGCTGGGTTTTGTGGGCAGCTGGCTGTCGGCGTTTGTCCTGTCGGGTGCGGTACTGGGTTTGGTCCAGTGGCTGACGCTGCGACGTCTGTCGGAAAATCTGGGGGATCGCGTGGTATCGGTTGTGGATGTGAGCTCAGGGGAGGTGCAGTATCGGCTGGCGCAGGGGTTGCCGGCTGTCTGGACATATGCCTTCGGGAGTATGGACACGGATCTTTCATGGCAGGAGAAACTGGTGGCCATGCTTTGCATGCCGCAGCGGCTGGCGGCTGCGGCGGTGTTTGCGAATCGGCGTCAGCGGGAACTGCAGCAGGTGAGTACAGACCAATGTGCTGCTGTGCTCAGGTATCTGTATCGTGAGGCGGAGCGTGTGGAGATTTCGAAGCTGGCTGAAGAACTGCAGTTGAAAAGTCCGGTAACCGTCATTCGTGAAGTTTCGTTGATAGACGGGGTGCTGTTGCTGACTCGCCGTACCCCCGGACTGAGTCTGGCTGGTCGACTGGCGGAGAGCATGGCAGAGTGGCTGCAGAAGGACAGTGCTGTGGGCGGTCCGGACAGGAATTGAGCGAAGTATGGACAGGGACGGCGTACAATCGGATCAGCGGACAGCTGCTGAGGTTCCATGGAACACGGTGCGACCGCAGAAATTTCTGCGGGGGCCTCAGTCACGCTGGCGTGAACTGGTGATGCTGGTGCGGGCGTTCACAGAGATGCTGCGTGGTTTTCGTCACCTGCATTTTGTGGGCCCGTGTATCACGGTATTTGGTTCGGCCAGGTTTCCGGAGAGTCACCGTTATTACCAGCTTGCTCGTCAGATTGGTGCAGCGATTGTGGCCGAGGGATTTACGGTGATGACGGGTGGTGGTCCTGGAATCATGGAGGCAGCGAATCGTGGGGCGAGGGAGGCGGGTGGTCGCAGCGTGGGGTGTAACATTCGTCTTCCGTTTGAGCAGCAGCCGAATCGATGGCTGGATGTGTTTGTTGATTTTCGCTACTTCTTCATTCGCAAGCTGATGCTGGCAAAGTACTCGTATGGATTTGTGGCATTACCGGGTGGATTTGGAACGATTGACGAACTTTTTGAGATTCTGACTCTGGTCCAGACTCGCAAGGTCGAGGAATTTCCGATTGTGCTGGCCGGATCGGAGTACTGGAATCCGCTGCTGGGGTATCTGCGGGAGGTGATGGTTTCGGAGGGGACGATTTCGGCGACGGACCTGCAGTTGTTTCAGGTGAGTGATGATCCGGTGGAGATTGCGGCGGTACTCAGTCGTACTGCGAAGGCTCAGTTTGGCCTTCGTGAGCAGGTCTCGGGGGCGCGCTGGTGGCTCTTTGAGCATTCCCTGTCGGCTGATTCCGGGCGGGGAGCGAACAAGGGTGGCTGAATCCGGGGTTTTGTCGCTGAATTCGTTCAGATTCCCGCGAACTGGTGGTTTGCTGTCCGTGTCGTATTGAAAACGCGGTGTCTCCGTGCGAGGATGGTGTTGGCGGTTGAAATTGCGAGAGTGGCGAAACTGGCAGACGCGCTGGATTTAGGATCCTGTGCCTTCGGGCGTGGGGGTTCAACTCCCCCCTCTCGCATTTTCCCTTCTACCTGCCATGTTTGTCGATGAACTCGATGATGGGTGTGCTGTCATCCAGTCCGTGCACATGAGCGACTCCGGGTTTAACGATCACCTCCATGTTGCCCCCCAGTGCTCGATATCTCTGTTGCAGCAGCAGGGTATTTTCCTGAATGGGAACAATGTCATCAGCATCTCCGCTGACGTGCAGCAGCGGGACGGATGCTGCGGCCAGAGGCTGCAGATAATCGACGGGACTGAGGGCTTTTTCTGCGAGGGTTTGTTCGTCAGTGATGTTGTATACGGCCTGCAGTTTGCGGACTTCAGCGTCGCTGCGTTTGCCTGTTCCGCGTCCCATGGGCCAGCTGCGGATATCACAGACGGGTGCATCACCGAAGATGCACGAGACCTTTGTGGGATTGGCGGCAGCCCAGTTGTAGCAGTAGAGGCCTCCGCGACTTGTACCCACAAGAGCGGGTCGAGGTCCGAAGTCATGATTGCCGGTCAGCATCTGGTAGACCTGATTCCAGTGGCTGATCGCGATCGGGGCTCCGAACAGATCACTACAGCGTGTGTACACGATATGGAAGCCGCGTCCGAGGAGAGCGATGTCCGGGATGGGGCGATGACCGAAGAATTCACCGTGCCAGACCCATGGCCGACCTGCGGCCGGTTGTCTGGGGATGATGACGGTGACGGGGTGACCGTTGAGTTCGAAATCGGTACGGGTGAAGCCGTTCCATGTGGTGCGATTTCCCGGTAGTTCTGCAGTCTGTGCGTGGGCATTCCCGGTGAGTATCAGCAGGATGGGCAGCAGGAGAATGTACGGGTGTTGAATGCGCATGTGTGCGGATTTCTGAAAAGAGTCGGGGGAGAAGGGCAGGTCCGAAGTATTGCTCGGGCGTTGCTGAAATGCGAATGAATATCGGGGTGGTGCTTTTCTGCAGCCAGCTGGTGCGTTACAAAGGTGTTTTGGTCAGCTGGGGACATTCGAGCAGTTTCAGAGCGATTTATGGCTGGATTTTTTGCTGGATACGGGGCGTTCTTTCGTCAGTTTCGTGAGCAGTTTGAAACGACCGGTGCGATTGCACCAAGCAGCCGATTTCTGGCCGCTGCCATGACTCGTTTTCTGGCCTCGCGTGCGGCGGATGCAGCACCGGTGAGGGTGCTGGAGATTGGGCCGGGGACTGGTCCGGTAACGGATTGTATTGTGCGCCATCTGCGTCCTGGAGACGTCTTTGATCTGGTGGAACTGAATGGTGAGTTTGTACGGATTCTGCAGCATCGGTTTGAGGCCGAGCCGGCGTGGTCGGCAGTGCAATCGCAGTGTCGTATTCTGCGGATGCCGATTCAGCAGTTTGCTGCCGACTTACCTTACGATTTTGTCATTTCGGGGCTGCCTCTGAACAATTTTCCGGCGTCGCTGGTGCGGGAGATCACGGACGCGTATTTTCGGTTGCTGAGGGCGGGCGGTGTCCTGAGCTACTTTGAGTACATGTATGTGCGTCCTGTGCGGAAGCTGCTGACGCTGGGTGCCGAACGGCGGCGGATTGTGGAGATTGATGGCATAATGGCGGAGCACTGTGCTCGCAGTCGGATCTGTCGAGACAATATCTGGATCAATCTGCCTCCGGCGTGGGTGCAGCATCTGCGAAAACGTGATTGACTGGAGAGGTCTGATTCTTCAGCGGGGCTGGTCCAGAACTTTCCGGTAGACTTCGCGAATGCGGGAGGTCATGTATTCATGGCGAAACTGCTGTGTGAACATTTCGCGACCGCGTTGACCGAGTGTGGTTCGGAGGGTGGCGTCCTGTGCCAGTCGAATCATGCCACTGGCAAGTAACTCGATATTGCGGTGCGGAACGAGGCACCCGGTGACTCCTTCGATGCAGACTTCCGGGGTGCCGTCAATGTCGAAGGCGACAACGGGCTTTGCTGCAAGCAGCCCCTGAGGCACGACTCGCGGCAATCCTTCCCAGTCGCTGGTGTGCACAACCACATCCATGGCGTGGATGAAGTCCGGCACCTGATCGGGAGGAACGAGTCCGGTGAATCGGAATCTGTCTGTCAGTCCGAGCTGCTGGATTCGCTGCTGGTAGATTTGTCGGAGGCTGCCGTCACCAACAAGCAGAAACTTTGCGTTGGGGACGCGGCTGGCGACAGTGGCCGCAGCTTCGATCAGGTAGTTGTGCCCTTTAAGGTTGAACAGTCTGCCGACTTTTCCAAAGACGATGTCACTTTGGGACAGATTCAGTCGGGTGCGGATTTCGGCCGGGGGTACAGCGGGATTCAGGAATCGTCCGACATCCATACCGCTGTAGATGGTGGTAAATCTGTCAACGGGTGCGATTCCGGCCAGCACGTACTGTCTGGTCATGGCATCGCAGACGGAGATGAAGTGCTGGCACCAGCGAGCCGCCAGTTTTTCGGCGCAGCGACAGGCGAAATGCAGGGGTGCCGGTTGTCCGTAGTGGAAGGAGGCACCGTGAATGGTGTGGACGGCGGGCAGTTTCAGCTGGTTTGCGGCCAGTCGTCCGAGGATTCCGGCTTTGGAGCTGTGTGTGTGGACAATTTCGGGGCGGAAGTGTCTGAGTGTTCGGCGGATGGCATTGAGTGCCTGCAGGTCCTGGAGCGGATTGAGGCTGCGAATGAGTTCAGGCAGGACGATGAGGTTCAGTCCGCGTTTGCGAGCGTGCTGTTCGAGAGAGCCTTCAGGTCCGGCACCGGGGCCTGTGATCAGGCAGACTTCGTCACCGAAAAGGTGGTGCTGGTCATCGACGTTGAAGAGGGTATTTTCCTGAGCACCGCCGATGATCAGTCGAGTGATGACATGAGCAGTGCGCATGGTTATTGGGGCGGACGGTCTGGGGATGGATCCGGCTGAAGCAGCCTGCAGGTTGAAGGATAGCGGGTGTGTGCCATTCCGCCGCGCCGGGAACTCGCGTTTTTCACGCACTTTCCCGTTTTTTCCTGAGAAAATTGAGGAAACGCGGAAGTGAAGGGGGTGAGAACGGCAGTCCGATCTTGACCGAATTTCATAAAACCAGCACAGTCTGGGGTTGGATTCTGACGGGTTGATCCGGGAGTTCTGGCCATGGAAGGCTGGTGTGGCATGAAGCTTCGCCGATGGGGTGCGGGCCTGCTGATTTGCGGTTATCTGCTGCTTTTGAGCTGGGGCATTATCGGGCACGCGCTGAAGATTCCGGCGGCGGGCAACACACTGGGTTATTTTGTGGTCTGGGATATGTTCTGCGGCTGGCAGGCGTTTGATAATCGGACACATTTCATCGCTGAGGACTCTGCCGGGAACTACTATCGGGTGCAGGAGCCGTGGGGGGCTTTTCAGCCGTTTGGCCATGTGGACCGGGTGAACTACGACGTCAGCAACCAGTTGGCTCCGCGCCATATCCGCAACGTACTTTCGCACACGGATCATCCGCCAATTGACCGGGTGTATGTGGTTCAGGAGATCTGGCCGAAGCAGTTCAATGTGCCGGATCGGCTGTGGTCCAGCTATTTTCATGAACCGAAGGATCAGCAGTCGTATTTCAATCTGCGAGCGATCTGTGCGGCTGATGGGACGCTGATTGAGTCGAATCCGGACTGGTATGTGGCACAGGGGCTCAAGTCCATCGCTGACAATCCTCGTCTGCGCACGCAGGCCCAGGGTGCTTCGCCGTTCTACAACACATTTTTCAATCCGCGGCTTGCGGCGGAAGCGAATTCTTCGTTTTCGGCGGCGGACAATGGTCTGACCAACTGAGTGCAGTCGGTTGATCCGGTTCGGCGATGAGTGCAGGGAGAGTGCGATGTCTGTGAAGCGGGGTGTGAAGTCACTGTTTGCCGGTCTGGAGCGATTCTTCTTTGCAGAGGAGGTGCCCTATGGACTGGCGCTGGTGCGGATGTGTCTTCCGACAGTCGCGCTGATCCCGATGTTTCGTCGTTTTTTTCGGGTGCGGGAGTTGTATTCGGCGGATGGATGTCCGCAGCAGTTGGCGGAGTTGTTTGGGAATGGTCGCTTGCTGCCGGAGTTGCCTGCGGAGTTTGCAGCGGCGTTGTATGGCGTGATGCTGTTTGCGCTGATCTGCGGCGTGTTTGGTTTTCGAACGCGGTTGTCATTTCTGATTGGCGGGCTGCTCTACATTTATTTCAACATGCTGGACGCGATCGGTACGATGACCAAGTATTCGGTCATTGCTGCTCATGTGCTGCTGATTCTGTCCGTTTCCGACTGCGGTGCAGTGTGGTCTGTGGATGCTGTACTGAAGCGGCGGGCCGGCAGCGGTGGCCTGTCGGCGTTGCCTGTGCGTGTTCCGGTATGGCCGGCACGGCTGATTCAGATACTTTTTGCAGCGATCTATTTTGGTGCAGCGATCACGAAAGTGCAGACGCCTGAATTTTTCAGTGGTGAGCAGATGCGTTACTGGCTGGTCAGCAACTGGAACTGGCCGAATCCGATTGGCGAGCTGATGGCGCTTTCTCCGGCGCTGCTGATGATCAGCGGATATGTTACGGTGGTCTGGGAAGTGACTTTTCCGGTACTGGCGTGGCGTCCACTGGGCAGGTTTGTTGCTTTGGGGATGGGTGTGGCATTTCACGTGATGACGATTTTCGCTCTGGGTCTGTGGATTTTCCCATTCATCTGTACGACCTGTTATCTGGCGTTTCTGCAGGAGAGCGACATAGCGGCGATCAGGGGGATTCTGCGGCGTCTGCGAATTCGTGGTGGGTGGCTGGGCAGGCCGCGAGTGATTGCGGCGATGCTGCTGGAGCGGCGTCCGGTGATGGTGCCGCTGGCTGGTATCTGGCTGGCGGCCGGTCTGGCAGTGGCCGTGGGGTCTGTGGAAGCGGACTACCGTCTGGATGTCTACGGTATTCGCGGTAACGGTGCACTACTGGCATTGCCTGCAATGGACACGGCGACAGTCCGACAGATGATCAATTCGCAGGAGCCACTGCGGGAAAAGGACAAGTTCTTTTCCTTTGATATTGGCAGTATGGTGATGGCCGGGCAGTTGGCGAACAGTCGGTCGCAGTTTGCTGCGGGTGAGGTGATTATCGCCCAATGCAACCTGAATCCTCCGCACGAGGATCTGTGGGTGGAGTGTGTGATTCAGGATGCGGAGGATCGGGTGATTGATGTGGCGGGCCAGTTCGTGACTCGGGACCAGCTGTTTGCGAAGTTCAACTACATGACGGCTGAAAAGCTGGTGCCGGGTCAGTACTGGGTGGTACTGAAGAGTTCGGGTCAGGAGGTTTCGCGACGTCCGTTTGAGCTGACGGGTGATGTGTCAGCGGAGGGTGGGGCCGAGGGAATGCTGTCGAATTGAGCGATTTGCGGGTTCGATCGATCGGTAATTTCTCCATATCGCGGGCTGTCGTGCTGAAAAATCGTGCCCTGTCAGTTATGCTGCGGTGTCCTCGGAATTGTGGTCTCGGGGCTTGTCCGTCTGACAGAGAAGATCCATGTCTTCTGCAATCTCTTCGGCCTGTTATGTGGGCAGTTTTGACCCCATGACTCTGGGTCATCTGGACATCATCCGGCGAGCTGCGCGGATTTTTGGTCAGGTGACTGTCGGTATCGGGATCAACCCGGACAAGAATGCGTTGTTTTCGCCTGGGGAGCGACTGGAGTTGTGTCGTGCGGCGGTGCGTGAATTTCCGAACGTGGAGGTGCGTGGTTTTGATGGTCTGGCGGTGGAGTTTGTCCGCAGTTGTGGAAGTCGAATTCTGCTGCGTGGCGTGCGGACACTTTCAGATATCGAGGCTGAATTCTCGATGACACTGACGAACCGGGTACTGGATGACGAGATCGAGTCGGTATTTCTGATGTCGGATGAGCGATTCGCGCATATCTCAAGTTCTTTGATTCGGCAGATTGCGAAAATGACGCGGGAACGTGTACGGGATCGATTGAAGGATTTCGTTCCGGAACCGATTATCGGTCCTTTGATCCGGCGAATTCAGGAACTGGAAGCTGCCGGCTGATCTGAATCACTTCGGGAATCAACAGTCATGGTGAAGACCGCATCCACAATGCTGCCTCTGGGGACTCGGGCGCCGGATTTTTCGCTGCCGGGTACTGACGGTCGGATGATCAGTCGGGCGCAGTTTGCCGGGCAGCCCCTTTGTGTTGTGTTTATGTGCAATCATTGTCCTTTTGTGGTGCACATCCGATCGGCTCTGGCTCAGTTTGCCTCCGAGTATGCGGCTCGCGGGGTAGCCGTCGTGGGGATCAGCAGTAATTTTGTGGGATCACATCCGCAGGATGGTCCCGAGCAGATGAGGTTGGAGTCTGTGTCAGCGGGATACAGTTTTCCGTATCTGTATGACGAGACACAGGCGGTGGCGATGTCTTATCGCGCTGCCTGTACTCCGGATTTCTTTCTGTTTGACCGCGACCATGATCTGGTGTATCGGGGGCAGTTTGATGGCAGTCGGCCGGGCAACGGGGTTCCGGTAACGGGCACGGATCTGCGAGCAGCCTGTGACGCGGTACTGGGGGGTCTTGAGGTTTCAGTTGAGCAGCGTGCGAGTATTGGCTGCAACATCAAGTGGAAGCCCGGTTCAGAACCGGGCTACTATACGGGCGTGGCGGCCGGGTGATTTTTTACGGAAAGTGAGCATTGATATGGCTTCGGAAACGTCGGCTGGTCTGAAGGTCCTGCATGGTCTGCTGCAGCAGTTGGCGGAGGCTGAAGCGGGGCTGGCCGACGGGCCGCGTCGCATTGCGGTGGCTGATCGTCAGGTGGCTGCGGGTGAGCAGCAGTCAGAGCAGCAGAAGCAGGCGATCAGGGATGCGAAGCGAAGTGCTGATGAAGCGAATCTCAGGCTGCGGTCAAAGGAGGCGGAGATCCTGAAGCTGGAGGGGCAGTTGAACACGGCTTCGACCAACAAGGAGTATGACATCATCAAGGGTCAGATTGTCAATGCGAAGAAGGATCGTGGTGACATTGAAGAGGCGGGTCTGCTGGGGCTGGAGGCTGTGGATGAGGCTCAGAGGCGTCTGAAGGATCTGGATGTTGAGCTGCAGAAGCGTCGACAGCAGGCGCAGGCTGCAAAATCCGACTACGAGGCGATGAAGCCGAGGCTGCAGGCGGGGATTGAGGCATTACTGCTGCAGATTTCTGAGGCGGAAAAGGTGATTCCGGGATCTGAGCTGGCGATGTGGAAGCGGTTGCGTGGGGCTCATGGTGCTGCTGCGGTCTCCTGTCTGGAGGATGATTTCTGCTCTGCCTGCAGTACTCGTGTCACAGCTCAGGACATGGTGCGAATTCGGACGGGTGTATTTGTGGTTTGCCGTGGCTGTGGTCGGGCGTTGTACGAGGGATGAGTACTGACGCGTTATTGCGGCCGGCAGCCGCTGTGGTCGCAGGTTTTTCATTGCCTGCGGGCTTGGGTCTGCCTGTGCTTCTGGGTGGTCGCAGGCTGCTGTTGCTGCCGCAGCATGGGGTGTGGGATGCGGCAGCCGGCACTGTGCTGGTCAGCGATCTGCATCTTGGCAAAGAGGCTGCATTTCGTGCATCAGCGATTCCAGTTCCGGATCAGACGTGTCGGACACTGTCGCAGTTGTCACAACTGCTGGCTGTGACTGGTGCAGGCCGATTGGTGATTCTGGGTGACCTGCTGCATGCACGCCGGGGCCGATGTGAGCAGATGATTCGGCAGGTCACGGAGTGGCGTGAGCGTCATTCCGAGCTGAGAATTGAGCTGGTGCGTGGAAATCATGATCTCTCGTCAGGAGATCCTCCGACGGAGTGGCGGATGTCCTGTGTGTCTGAGCCGTTTGTCAGTGAGGGTCTGCAACTGTGTCATGATCCGGAGCGTTGTACCGGAGCGGGGCTGGCGGGGCATCT
>Ga0255094_1000127_pt1 | contig 42559 bp, 28 predicted proteins | sample Colum_Law_RepB_8_2_FD_188434 | JGI IMG/M metagenome (GOLD analysis project Ga0255094, IMG submission 188434) | Freshwater microbial communities from Columbia River, Oregon, United States - Colum_Law_RepB_8d | ecosystem: Environmental > Aquatic > Freshwater > River | place: USA: Oregon...
ACCCATGGAAAAGACCCAATAAATGAACTCAAACCTCAAAGCGGAGCGATGCCCCTCTCCACTCACCCTATCAGCTGTAGCCTCAACACCTGGAGATGAATCCCCACAAACAATAAACTGCACTCAGAATCTCAATAAACATCTGTATTCACCACACCAAGGCGATTCTTATAAAAGCAATTTCACACTTTGCAATCTCAAATAGGCATAGTTGAAAGATAGGTAAATTTTAAATCCGAAAACAGGAGGTCAATCCTAGGATCTGACTGTCTTTTCTCCTGAATTAATAATACGATTCAAAATCTAAACTTAGAAAACCCTAATCATAATTCTGGAGATTATTTCAAATGACTCACTTTGAGAGCTTGATAGAACGAAACCCGACACAGTGTGAATTATGTTCGTCAACTGAAGACCTATCTCCGCATCAAGTCACTTCTGCACCCAACGATATTCAAGATTCATCTATCCTTATTTGTCAGACCTGCCTTAAGCAACTCACCCATCAGGAAGCCATGAATCCGAAACACTGGCACTGCTTAAACGAAACGATGTGGACAGAGATTCCTGCCCTCAAGGTCATGATTTGGAGAATTCTCTCAGCACTAACTTCTGAGATGTGGGCGCAAGATCTCTTAGACCAGCTCTATATGGAAGAGGATCTCTTGAGTTGGGCAAAACAATCTCCTCTTTCACCTGAGCATCAGGAGGAGACTCAAGGCGTGGTGAGTCGAGACAGCTTTGGAAATATCCTCTCCAATGGAGATAGCGTCACACTCATCAAGGATCTTGACGTTAAGGGAGCAAACTTTACTGCAAAACGAGGAACAGTAGTCAAAAACATAAGCCTTACAGCAGACCCCACTCAAATTGAGGGTAGAGTGAATGGAACCCAGATTGTTCTACTCACTCAATACTTAAAGAAGAGCTAATAACCCTTAGGGCTTTTTTATTGCTTTTGGCTCAGCTTCAGGAACTACATCGACTTCCCAGAATGTGACTTCACCGGTACTGATACTAGCAAACGCAGCTAACACCTCGATTTGATGGGACTCGACTGCTTTTTGAATAATCTCTGATTTTTTCATCAAAGCTCGAATTGTACCTTCTGTATGTGCTCTCACCGGCTTTTCAATTCGAGGGTCTAGATCAGCTGTATCCTTAAACTCTTTCACGTGAGGCTGAATTGTCTCAATCATCTTATTTAGGCTAGGAGAATTCAGAGATGAGCCTTGCTTATGATTTAAAGTAGCCTTTACTGCTCCACAGGACTCATGCCCCATGACGATGATGGTTTTAGCTTCTAAATTCTGATAAGCATACTCGATACTAGCGATTGCAGAAGACCCAAGAACATGACCTGCTGTTCGAATAACAAAAAGGTCTCCAATTCCTTGATCTAATACAAGCTCAGGAGGAACTCTCGAGTCGCTGCAAGAAACAATAATTGCATTAGGTTTTTGACCCTGTGTTAACTCTCGACGTCTCTCTGGGGTTAATTTAGGACGACTCATCTCAAACTGTACAAAACGGGAATTCCCTTTTTTGAGAGAACTCACAGCACAGCTGGTTGGTTGAGCATTTAACCCGAACTCTAAAGAGGAGCTCTTCTCAAGAGAGGAGTTCCTCAAAGGATTGAGCTTCACTTCAGATGTACAAAAATCTAAACATCGGTTTTTTGCAATCTGCGACGGAGCCTGAAAGCTTGAAACCCCAAATAAAGATAGCGAACAGCCCTGATAAGATCCGCTCTTATCGAACAAGGGCTGAGCGGTACAATCAGCAAATACGGGGCTTACAAGACAAAAAATCAATCCAATTACTGGACTTACTAAATTTTTTAGATTGATCACCATAATTCACTCTCACTCAAAGCATACCCTTCTCATGGGCATGAATATCAGCAAACCTACATCAATAAAGTATTAATTGCTATTTTAAATTTATGTAATAAATCATTAAATTGAATACAGAATGGACAAATTCACACAAAAACCCACATTCTCCATAACATTAGCTATAATAAAAGATATTTTAAAAGATTTGAAATTTACTCACTCATTTCTAAAAAATGCTCTAAAAATAATCCTGTCTGAATCCCTAAGTTTTACTCCAGATTGATCACTTATTGAATCGAATCAGTAGACGTAATCCCGAGCAAACTCGTGGATCAATCCTGATTTCAGCCCCTATACTTCGAAGCTTATCTCTCACGAAACTCATGCCCACGCCTGTACCTGAAAAAAGAGAGTGAACACGCTGCGTGCTCAAACCAGGAAGAAACACGAGCTCTCTTCGCTCCTCATCACTCAAATCTACCTGCTGCTCTATACTTAATAATCCCTGCTCTATGGCTCTGTTCATGAGTTCCGTAGTCTGAATTCCTCGACCATCATCTGAATAGATCAACTCAATCTGCTCATCTCTCCCGGAAATACTAATCTCTATCGATCCTTCTTCAGATTTTCCGCTGATTGCTCTTTCCTGAGTAGATTCAATTCCATGATCAAGTGAGTTTCTCAATAACTGAAGAAAAACTGGAATCAGATCCATGCAAAGTTCGTTTGATAGACCTAGCCCATTGGAGTAAAACTTAAGCTCAACCCTCTTATTGAGGAGGGAGGACCATGATGAACAAGCAGATCTCAACAGCTGACAAACAGCTTGCTCCGAACTTAAATCATCGCTTGAAGAATTTAACTCTTCAATGCTCTGCAGAAATGAAGAATAAGCATCAAAATGATTGATCCAAGTATGGGTAAGGCATTCAACCCCAAGAGATAATGTCTGATCTAGATATTGATCAAGATTACCCTGCTTGCCTGGATTTATAGAACTATGACGCATCCATTTATGAAACGTAAGATCAAAGCACCCCTCTTCTCCACTATTGACCTCTCTCAATTCAATGAGTGCCTCTTGCAATACTACCTCAAAAAGCTGCAAAATCAACCTCCTACATTCATCTGAAAACGAAACTAGACCTTCAGTACTCAAACCAGGATGCCTCACTGGCTTGATCCTTTCCCTATGACATAGAAGTAAAGCCTCAAGACGTTTCCACAACTCACTCGCAGATTTCTCATGAAAAGAACTCACCTCATACTCGCCTCTCATTGCATGCAGCTTGAACAAAGACTGATAGACCAATGTTTGGCCTACAGTCTGAGACTGATCCAAGTTCCGATAGAGAAAGCTTAGTTCCAAAAAAAGCGCACGATAGAGTTTGAATACTCTTTTTTGAACCTGATACCTCTCGGCTGCCACTGCTGTAGAAACCCGAGTTTCCAAAATACCCATAACTGCTTATCGGAAAAATCAGGCCAGTTTTTAAGAGGGATTAAGAACGCGCTTCAAGCGTGTTAACACTGCTGAAAGTAAGTCATAGACTTGGAGCAGGTAGTTATTTCGTCATCACATTGACACTTAATATCTTATGACTTGGACTCTCTCTGAATCAAATAGAAGATCACGTGAATCTCTCCATAGGGAGAACAAAAAGAGTAGACCTGGGTACGAGTCTGACTTGACAGAGCCAGAACATCAAAATTGACCTTAGGAATCTGCATCTGAAGCTCACAACCTCGTTCATATAGATTAGCCTTCAGAAGACCAAAAATCATATTTACGACTTCACACAATCCATCATTGACCATGGGCCTCACCTGATCAATCTGCATTCCATAGCGAGCGGACAAGAGTTTTGCACAAACATCCTCGCGCATGAAAAGGCCCATGTAGCCTTGCAGCATCGTCTCAACGATGGGGACATAGGCATGAACACTCTCACGACTATTGATTATAAGGGACTCTGCTAGCTCCAACTCCTGAGGAGATTTTGGAGCTGGAGCTATTTTTAAGGAAAAAAGCCTGACAAAAATATCCTCAATCACCTCTAAAACGAGATGACTCCAAGCATCACTTCCCACGACCTCATGAAACAGGCCTGAGCTTTCCTGATTTGAGCTTGCGTTTACTTCAGCATCCAAGTTGATCTCTTGATTTACTTTTTTCATAAACCTTCAGGTCAGACTTTTTTTAAGTGCACTACTCTTATGCTGATCAAACCTATCTATACCTTGTATTACTCAGCCTGCTCTCGCTGATTAATCTTGAGAATCTTATTCAAAAATAAATCCTTCGTAAAAGGCTTGACAATGTAATCATCGGCGCCAGCGGTGAGTGCCTGAACCACTACATTTCTATTTCCTTCGGCTGTCACCATAATGAACGGGGTATTTTTTAGCTCCTGAGTGTCTCGACAAAACTCAAGGAGCTGCATTCCATTAAAATGAGGCATATTCCAATCACACAGGATGAGATCAAAAGGCTCGTGGGTCTCCACTGCATTGATCAATTTTTTCTTCGCATCTTCACCGTCAGCAGACTCCTCGATCTTAGTAAAACCTAAATCTGTGAGTTCCTTTCGCTCAATCACCCTGACTGTCTCAAAATCATCGATTATCAGTACCTTGGAAGTATTAGAAATCATCATGAGCTCGTCCTCCATTACCAGAGCGTTAACTTAACTAAAAAATGCATCAAAATTTGATCTAAATTTAAATCTCATTTAAAAAATAGCCTTAGCTCATTATCTAACTCCTGAATCTAAAATTCACTCAAAATGATCTTGATTTGAACCAATTTTTAAAACTCAACTCTAAAAATTAGGTGATAGAGTTATAAACCGAACTGAATACAGAACATAAAAGTCAAGACATTGACATACCTTAGAATCTAATCTCTTATTTTGAAAATAAATACTTCATTCTTATAAATCTTTTTATGTACTTCATTTTTTTGAGTCCTACACTCAAACTCCGAACTAAAATAGGAAGTATGAACTCTCGCTCTCCTAAAAAAGAATCTGCCAATTTAGATCAAATACACCTCAATGAGCTCTTTTCTCATCCCCTATTTAATCATCTCCCCACCCTCATTCTTCTCATCGATTCAGATCACACAGTGATCCAAGCTAACTCTGCAGCTCGGGATTACTTTCAACTCAGTCAAAAAGATCAATCCAAACCCATGCTCAGTTCTCTCTTAGAACAAGAAGTCTACAAGAACATCAATTCTCATTTCAGGAAACTCATCCAACAAAAAAAAGACGACATTTGCTTTGACCTTGAAATGAGTCCTCGCTCAGAAACAGAAAAAAAGCGATATGAATTGAAGATCATCAAAACTACTCACCACACAAGCTCAAGACAAGAATTATATCTCATTCTAGCTTACCCTTCTGTCATCACAGATCAAACCCAGGGAGAACTCAATCATCTCTTTTCAAGCATACCATTGGGTATTTTTTCTCTGGATGAGGACGGTCTTATCCAAGCTCCCTACTCTTCTTTCACTGAGGTATTGCTTGGGCAAGCTCATCTCAACGGAAAACACCTCAATCAAGTGTTATTCGCTCCATGTTTGGATCGACTTAAACCAGAAGAAAGATCAGCTATCACTCACCTTTTTCAGAAGCTCAAAAGCGGAGCCTCAATTGAACCTTTGAGGACACAGCTCCCGGAAACACTTCATTACATCACCACGTCTCCGTTTGAAATTGAGAGGTATCTTGGAATTACTTATAAGCCAATCGTCCATCACCATAAGATGGAAAAACTACTCATTATCCTCGAAGATAAGACTGAGGTAGTTCAGCTCAAAAACTCAGATTTAAAAAAGAAGACTGATGAGCAGAGAGTGTTTTCCCGCTTTCTGCAGGTCCGAAATTGCTCATCTGATCTTTTCCCAGTCATTGCAACTGAGATTGACCAACTTCTGCACCGACTCTCTCTCAATTTAAAAAACAAAGATGATTCAAAAGAGTTATTAGGAATTCTACACACACTTAAGGGCAACTCCCGAGTCGCTGGATTCACCTTCCTCACACAAATGACTCATGATGCTGAGACAAACCTTCTCGAAGTGGACTCTACTCAGATTTACTCATTCATTGAGAACTCTCCACAATTCATCAATCAGATGAGTCAGGAGTGGTCGGAACTTCAAACCATTTATCGGGGATTAATCTCAAAGGCGGACTCATCCCCATCTACAGATGAACTCAATGGCAATGCTGCCTTGATCCAGTCCCTGATGAGCAGGTATCACGAGCTTTTATCCAGCCATAAACTCGAGGATCTTCCAGCAGCCGAGAGAGTTCACTGGGCATTGTCATCATTTCACCTCAAGCCCCTGAGCTCTCTTGAGGAGTTTATTCTCCTCAGAGCCAGTCAAACGGCAAAGGAGCTCAAGAAGAAGGTTGTTGTTCATTTTAATTGGGAGAAGATTCAAGTCTCAAAGCAGGTCAAATCAGCGTTGAGTGATATCTTTCTTCACCTCATCACCAATAGCATTGTTCATGGAATTGAACTCCCCGAGCAAAGGCAACACAAGGGAAAGCCCACTGTAGGCAGCATTTTTATTCGTGCTTTTGAGGTTGCGGGCTACTATCACATTGAACTCGAAGACGATGGCGCAGGCTTTGATATTGAAAAGATTAAAAAAACTGCAAAACTGAAAAAGCTGGCATCAGATCAGCAGCTCAGCAAAATGTCCTCATCTGAGATCATTCAGCTCACTTTTCGAACGGGGCTTTCAACTGCCTCTGAGGTCAACACACTAGCAGGCAGAGGCATAGGGTTAATTTCAGTAGATCGCACGATTCACTCACTCAAGGGAAATCTCTCAGTACGCAATGCCGTTCCGCAGGGAGCAATTTTTCAGATCACTTTACCATCGAGCAAAACGCTGCCGCTGAAGAAATCCTGTTTCACTCTGCAGTACTTTTTAAATCGCCTTGAACGCCAGATGCGAGAGGTTTGCAGGACAAGGCAAGTTCAAGATCTAAAACTCATTCTTCCCCCTCAAGAAATGACATTGGGTCGTATCTTTTATTCAGACGCCGACCGCCTCATCGTGGCTCTCTCAAGCATTATTGGAAACTTCATCTCTCAGGGGTCTGTGAGCATGAGCTTAGAGATGTCGGATCCCTCTGAGCTCCTCACTCTAGTTATCAGAAAAGATGCACCGTCTTGGAACGATGAGCCAGAGTTTAGCCTATCGATGGGCACCTCTCAAACCTATCTTAGGAGTCATGAAGGGAAGATTTCCCTCACCGAAAATGAATTGAAAGTTGAATTTGGGATGCTTGTTGCATTGAGAAGGCTTCCCCCTATTTTTCTTGGACTCGACGAGGACATTCAGGAGAGTGAAGCTCAGCCTCTTTTAGAGAGAGTTAAAACCTTTGCTCATAGTATTCACCTACCCATTGAGGTAGTTCTAGAGCCATCCGTAAAGACTTCAAAAACGCCGAACCTCTACATTCGCAAATTGCCCAACCCTAGAGAGATCTGCATCCCATTGCACGCTGATGACAAAATAATCGAGGAGACTCTCCTCAAACTACTAGAAAAAGTACTGGCGGTCTTACAACCCCATATCGAAAGATCTTACTTTTAGTCTATTCTCGAGTTGTACTCAAAAAAGATAGAGCCCTAATGATCTGCTACGAGAGAGATCATCAGAAAATAGATTAAGTTCGATTAATCTCAGTCAGAATCTCATTATGGCTTCTTAGCTACAACACCCACGATAGGAAACTCATGTACTTCTGAATTTTTTCAGCGAAATCCCCTGCTTCAGCAAAAAATTATAGGCGTACGTTACCCTCACTTCAAAGCCAGCAACTTTAAGCTCTCTCACTAAAACAGTGAGGTCCTGAGGATGCCCCATACGTGGCATTCTTCCAACACGTTGACCCGGCCTAATATCTTCAAAATAAGTGGGCCATTCCTCTTTAGCTGAAATTCGAGCTAAACCCGCTTCTCTCACATCAGCATAAGGTTCTGCTTCAATGGAAAGGGACTGAATAAAGAGCTCCCCACCTGACTTAAGCAGTGAGTGAAGTCGAGCTAAAGACTCTCTGATCTGAGCTGGGTTTAAGTAATGCAAGACATGTGAGACTAGGATGACATCAAAACTTCCAGAGGCAAGCTCCATGCGATCAGGTAATCGACCTGTGGATAGCAATATTCGATCGAGATTTGATTCATCGGCTTCAGTCAGAATATTTTTCAAGTGAAGCGGATCAAGATCAATACTCATCACCTGAGCGGCACCTGCCTCTAGACTCAAAAACGTATTCGCCCCAAATGCACATCCAACATCTAAAACTATTTTTCCGGGTGATGCTTTTAAGAACTGATCAATCAGAACAGTCCTCATAAGAATCTCTTGACCCATATGATTTTGCGTCTGCCGAAGGTATTGATTCCCTCCTCGAGGGGACTCAACCTCTGCTCCAATAATTTCAAGTGCAGCATCTCGTGAAAGTGACGCTAATATCGCCCCTCTTGCACTCTCCTCAGATGCTCTCTCATGCGTCTCTCGTGCGATTTCTTCAGAGAGACTCACTACTTTTAAACTCTTTTTTGCAGTGATGGCAATCTCAAGCTCGACTCTTAATCCTTTATCCAATTCAATGACTTGGGTCAATCCAAGTAATCACAGCAAACCCGGAGCAGAATCACTGATCAGATCAGCAAAAATCTTCATTTTTGGGTACCAAGGCGAGACATCAAAATAGTGTGCCACTGATCGGATATCAAAAAATGCCCTACCTCGGTAAGCGGGGTTCAAGTGTTGTAACGGAATGATAAAATCCTCAATCGAAAGGGACTGATATTGTGCAAGTTGCGATTGACTTAACGCCAATTTCTTACTCAGCTCCTTGTACTAGTCTTGATGGATCACAGCTTCTTTTAATAGCTGAGCTGGCATAGACGCAGCATTTGAAATGCTTGAGACTAATAGGCCAATGAGAAAGCTGATTACAAACTGCTTTACTGGTGACATAGAATGATCTTTTTCTAAACACTGCCCTTGCGGGCACACTTTAATTAAGCATTCACTTCAGATGAAGCTCATCAGCTCTATAAAGAGATGAGATTTGAAGAAACACAAGGAGTGACTCACGCTAAGGTCACTCCGTGACGAACATTGATAATCAGTCAGTATTACGGACGAGCTAAGTTTATTAACTTTTGAAGCATCGGTGTTCCCTGAAAGTTTCCGTCTGCATTCAAAGCATCGATTAATACCTGCAAATGATTCCCTGCAGCAGCAACTTGGCGTAAATGCTGTGAGAGCCCATCGAGGTCAACTTGACTCAAGATCCAATGTAGAGTAACTGCAGCACGCCTCTGCTCCTCAAATACAGCAATAGAGTAGAATGAAAAACTTCCTGCAGGAACTCCTAAAAATGCAATATGCCCGGTATTTGGAGAAACTAATCCGTCATGGAGTATCACCTGAAATGGATGAAGTTGATTACTCACCACATGATGATCAATGTTATGATCTGCATCATGCAACCCCAGTAACACTGTTTTGTTGTACTCAGGCGGACTTCCGATAATCTCATCTAGGCGAGGTCTATTCGGAAACATCCAATAGCCTGCTTTTAGACTCACGTCTGCAGAGTTGAGATTAGCCCGAGTCTGAGGCGTAAAAAATATATCTAAACCATCTACGTCATATTGACTGACAGTATCAATGATCTGGTCAGGCAAATTCCATCTAAACGAATCAGAGAATCTCACCACTAATGGTGCAGTAGTTCCCACTGAATGATAAGTATGAACGATAGGAGTATTTGGGTAACCATACTCCCCTCTCATAAGTCGAGGTGCAGTTGGATCACCCACCTGCTGTAATGTGAATTGTACGCGAGGCCTACCATAGGCGTCAGTACCTCTTGCCTCATTAACGAAATGAACATGATCTAAGAAGTCTCTCTTCTGATTCGCAACTTCAGCACTCGAGAGATGTGTCTCAAAAAGATAATAACCAGCTCGAGGAGAGGCTAACGGATTGGGCTGTGGTGCTCCTGAGGACTGAGAGTTTGGGGGCTGGGAATTATGAGAAGCTTTGTTACAAGCATTATTAGCAGCAAGCAGAACAAAAAGACCACCGAATACAATCTTAGACTTTACAATACTTTGCATAACTCAACCCTTAAACTTTTTAATCTTCGAGTATTTAAAAACACCCTAAGCGAGAGACGCGACTCTATCATTTCGTACTATTTTAGTCAAATACCAAATTCTATTCCTTGATCATGACTGAAAGACTCACCTCATCTACTCTACTGTGACTTAAACATCTGAATAAGCACAGACTTGGAAGACAATTTAGAGGTTAATTAATTTTATTAATATCCAGAATCTTGTTCTGTGACCAAAATAGTTGCAGCAACTTTATTCATCTCAAGATATTCGCAAGAGCCATCTTCCCTATACTATGAATGATGAGCGCGCTCATCAAAGCAGATTAGAACCATACTCATCCCAATATGACTTCTAAAAGTCAGCCCGCGAGAGGAGTAATCTCGCCACGCCCTCCACCCTCTTTTGCGAGAGTCTCAAATTCAGACTCAACTCTCCTCAGTCGTTTTCAATGAACACCTCGATCCCTCAGGCCCACACTCATCAGAACATGATCTCGTCAGAAAAAAATCCCCTCAATACTAAATTAGATTAGAATATTTTATTCTTAACAAGAGCAATCAAAACCCCTAAAAAATCTAAACTAAGACAGGTAATAAATACTAAATAATAAGTAACACACACCACTATCTCTAAATCTGGGATCAATTCATGTTTATAATCTCAAAGTTAGCAATTAATTTATAAGACTTAGATTAGCGATCTTCAAGAGTCTAATCATTGATGCATCTCTGCTTGAAATCACTATTCAGACTGAGTGATTTGACTTAGTACTCAATACAATCCTCAGGACTGACCTCAGACTGAGACCAAAAATTAGATAAATCTTTTAAGATTTGACTCGATACGAGTTCATTTGGAGTTTCCTTGAACCAATCCTTCGGCATACTTTGGGCATAGCTTCGTTGAAGAAATCTTCTATCTATTAATATAATAATACCGCGATCTGTTTCTGATCGAATCACCCGCCCTGCAGCTTGAATTGCTTTTGCCATTGCAGGATAGGTATAGACGTAGTCAAAGCCAGGCTTCTTGATCTCTTCATAGTACTTTCGCATCTCCTCCCTTTCTAAATCAAACGTAGGTAAAGGAGGTCCAATCACAAAAGCACCAATAATCATTTGACCTGGGTAATCTACTCCTTCAGAAAAAACCCCACCTTGCACAGCAAAAATGAGAGTTGGACGAGCCCCCTGTCTCAGGTGCTCGAGATAGCCTTCAATCTGAGAGGCCTTCATCTCTCTTTCCTGCTTCAATATTGTGTAGCCGTCCGGAGGGCGAAATCCATCAAATACGCGATTCATAAAATCAAAGCTTGGAAAGAACACAAAATAATTTCCGGGATTTAACTCAATGACTCGCCGTATGACCTCAATAATCTTAGGATAGCTCTGCTCTCGATCAGAGTACTTTGTCGAGATCTGAGGAATAATCATGAGTTTTCTATTCTCTTTTTTAAACGGCGATTGAAACTCGAAAAACTCAACACTCTCCTCAGCTAGACCTGAGAGCTCAAGATAGTAATCTTCAGGCTTCAGCGTAGCAGAAAATAATACGACCTGCTCGTACTGAGGATAAACATCCTTGAGCATCTGAGAAGCATCGCAGCAGGTAATCTTAATCACTCCACCTGTGGGGTGTGAGTGAAAAGTAGTAAAAAACTCTCGTCTTTCAGGCTGGGTCACATACTCTAGAGTAGAGACAAACTCAGACCAATAAAAGCACAACCTAAGAACCACATCCTTAGGTTTGAGTTCTTTTTCTGAATCTAAGTAGCGAGAGAGAAAAGATCTTAAACGGTTATCCTGATCATAAAAACTCTCAACCTCTAACTTCACCTTAAAACTTCGTGCAGTCTCGCTTCCTTGGTAAGCACGAATCCTCTCCAAACACTCCTCAAGCAATGAGATAAATTCCTCTCGGTAGCGTTTACTTAAAGACTGCACATCATCTCTCATCTTCTCAAGCGCTGGACTTGCTAGCACTGGAGAGTAATAATCTAAACTGCGGGCAGGCAAATTATGCGCTTCATCCACCACAAGATTAGGTCTTGCTTGTTGAGAAAATGGATCTTGAGAAAGCGCTACTAAGGTTGATCTTCCTGCAAAGACATAGTTGTAATCACAAATCACCACGTCTGCTTCGGGCAAAACTGCAAACTGAAGTTCAAACGGACAAACTTGATATTCTTCGGCTACATCTCTGAAGGTGTCAGATTTGAGTTTTCTTTTTCTCGCTAGCGTTTCTAAAACTGGGTTTGAATGTACCTTCGTGTAGTGATCTTTTGCATACTCACAGTATTGGGGATTACAAATCGGCTCATTCTTGAAACAAATCTTGCTCTTTGCCGTAATAGTTAAGGACTTAATCGGAGTGCCGTTTTTTCGAAAGCGACTCACTGCATCTTCCACTACGGAGTGTTGAGTATTTTTTGGAGTGACATAAATCACATTTTGCCCACGCTCCAAAGCCTCCTTCAGAGTAGGGTACAGCACACCCACTGTTTTGCCTAAGCCGGTAGGTGCCTGAATCATCATTCTCTTTTGAGAAAGCATGTTCTGCTCAAGGACACGAATCAAATCTTCCTGGCCAGGGCGCGGGGTTTCAAATGGGAATCGAAAATCTTGAACGATCTTCCTTCGATGCTGGATTCTTTTTTCTGCCTTCTGAGCTTCACTCACAAGCTCACTTAGGCGCTGATCAAGCCACTCCTCGTAGTCACTGATATCAAGTGCAACCTCTAGATCATCTTGATCTGAGTTTCTAGATGATACGAGATGAAAAGTGAGTTTAGGTAAGGTTTGATGATTCAACCAGTAAAGATATCCATAGGTTTGCAGCTGAAGAGAGTAAGGATGTGTAAAAGGATGATCTTTTAAGCGCTGAGAAAGCTCACGAATATTGACGCTTGTTTTAATCTCCTCAATCTTGATCGGAGAATCATCAAACAGTCCATCTATTCTTCCTGAAACCTGAAACTCATAGCCTGACTTTTGAAAACAGTGAGAAATGAATACCTCAGCCTGATAGGAATCATACTTTTCAAGTCGCTGCTTCTGCACTCTGAGATGAATTTCTTGGCCATCACTGAGCGAGCGACCGAACCCTGAGTAAGCATCAATACTCCCTACTCGAGGAACCGGCACAGCAAAATCTCTGACTGATAGTGAGATCGATTTCATGACTACTTCATTCTCAATGACTTGCCCCTAAATGGAATAATACAAAGCAATGCCTATGACTCAGTTCTATTAACACAATAGATGCCTTTTTGGGGGGTAGTTTTGTTCCCACTTGCAACCCATCTATAAAAAGAAGTCAGAAGTGCATGGTGCGACCAAATAACCGGCACCCACCGTGAAGCATAAGACTAGAGCGCTACAACAACTTTGAACTCTAACAGAACCTACCCTCAACTAAAGACGATGAATGGTGATACCCTGAATGTTTGCAAATTCATGTAGACCATAGTGGGATAATTCTCTGCCGTATCCACTTTGTCTTATTCCACCAAAGGGCATCCGAGGATCAGAGACAGTCATGCCGTTGATAAACACACTACCTGCTTGAACTCTTGGAATCAAATCACGAGCTTGATTGAGATCTTGAGTCCACAAGCTACAGCCTAATCCGTAATCAGAGTCATTAGCTAACTCAAGAGCATGCTCTCTATCCTGAGCTACTGTAACTACAGCGACCGGGCCAAATAACTCTTCGCGCCAAGCAGGACTCTCACCGGGAACAACCTGAAGAACCGTGGGCTCATAAAAATAGCCCTGACGATTAAGGGGTTGCCCTCCACACAGGACTTTTGCCCCTGCCTGAATAGCGCGACTCACCTGATCGGCAAGTTGATCCCTCAAGTCTAGCCGTGCCATAGGCCCAATTTGTACGCCTGATTCGAAAGGATCGCCTACCTTAAGATTTCTCACCTGGGATACAAATCCCTTAATAAATTGGCTTGCAATGGACTTCTCAAGAATAAACCGTTTTGCAGCGATACAGGTTTGACCGCAATTCTGAAAACGTGAACGTACTCCAACCCGCACAGCCTCTTGAAGATTCGCATCAGAGAGAACAATGAATGGATCTGAGCCCCCCAACTCTAGAACAGATTTCTTCAGGTACTTACCCGCCAGTGCAGCTACCGCTTGACCTGCACGAGTACTCCCCGTCAAGGTCACGCCCTGAACTCGGGAATCAGAGAGGATCGACTCTGTTGCTTCAACTGGAGCGATGATGGATTGAAAAATCCCCTCCGGAAAACCTGCAAGATGAAATACCTTTTCAATCTCTAAACTACAACGCGATACCTGGGGCGCATGCTTGAGAATAAACCCATTGCCCACGAGTACTGCTGGGATAGCAGCCCTAAACACCTGCCATAGAGGGAAATTCCACGGCATAATTCCCAGAATCAAACCCAGTGGAGCAAACCTGACATAGCTTTGATAGGCCTCGGTTTGTACCTGTTGATCCTGAAGACCTGTTGCCCCCTGCACTGCAAAATATTGACAAGTCTTGGCGCACTTTTCCACCTCGCCTATAGCTTCGGGGTAAGGCTTACCCATCTCAAGCGAGACCCACCTTGCCAGCACTTCCTTTTGAGATAGGAGAACTTCGCCTAATCGAGAAAACAGGGCAAGACGAGTGGATAAAGGGGTTTGACTCCATTGCTGAAAGGCATAGTGTCCTGCTTGGAGCTTGCTCTTCAACTCAACATCTCGAATGCATTCAAATTTCTCTAAGGGGGAAGCGGTGGAAGGATTAATCGTCTGAATGAATGTTTCCATAAGGCACCTCATCAGGGGGTTAAAACTTTGCGTAAAGTAATTTACTTAAAAAAATTTAGCAATACGCAAAAACAGACTGAACAGTTTCAGAATTTTGAGTTAAACCCCTTGCAAATTCAGTCAAATTCAAATAATAAATGCCCCTATGGCAACTCCTAAGAAGAAAGTATCTCGTAGTAGAAGAAACATGCGTCGTTTTGCTGGCGGAAATCAATTAGATAAGACCGCCGTAGTGGTCAGCCCTATTGATCAGGAGTTGACTCGTCCTCACCGTATCACCCGCGCTCTTTTAGAAAGCGGCCGATACCTCGAAGCTACTGCTAGCTTCCAAAAAAGAGCAAAGCAAGCAAACTAAGTCTAGCTCTTTGGACTTAAATTAAAAATTTTAAAACCCCACTCCTGATCAACTCTAGAGTGGGGTTTTTGCTTTTATGACTTGTAGACTGCCCTCAATCTTCTCACATTCTATTCTACTCTACCCCATGAGCTACCTTACTACTCTTAGACTCACTTCATCCCTTAAGAATAGCTCATTTCACTCAACAGAGCAGGTCGCGCCAATCTAGCTCCTTATTGAAGTGTAGCAAGATCATAAGGGCACTTCACATCAGCTTCAACATGCCCTAGGATAAGATCATACCCCGCATTACTAAAACAGAGAATAGAACGAGAAATGAAGACTGAAATGCTCTCAACATGCGTTTCTCCTATAAAAAAGGAATTCTGGTTTCACAAAAGAAGGTAGACTCTAAAGCCCACCTATTTGTTGATTTCACGCACATCACTCTAAAAATTCTAGACCAAGAGAATCTTGTATTTCAGGGTGAGACTCATTGAATCTTAAACAGTGGATCTGGAACAATGCTTGCAGCCTTCGCACCTTTTGTGCGGGGGGATATATCAGTCATGAGAGTAGCCTTTTTCTATCCGTCTCTCACTCAGGAAATCGCGTGTGGAACTTCCCATTTTATTCGAGGAATCTGCTCTGAGTTAATCCAAAAGAACCATAAGATTGAAATTTTTGAACCTGCTCATCATCCGAATACAAGAACTGAATCCATTAACCCTTACTTCTCAGTAAATCAGAAAGAAAACTACACAATTCACTTTTACCATCCTGAACAAGAGGAATCTCTAACTGACTCTAAGATCAGATTTGATTTCATTGATTTAGCTCTCATTCATGTAAGTACTGCTCCTAGAATCATTCAATTGATAGGTAAAATCAGGCGACAAACTCCTCAACTCAGAGTTCTAATCCACGATCATCTCCACAAAATTTTTTCTGAACCTGAGCAAATTCTAAACCTAGACCTAAAATACATTGATGGAGTCCTCACCTCACGTAGAGACACTCAGCAGATGTATCTCCATCTTGGGCTCACGGATAGATCATGGACTTGGCCTGAAGCAATCCAAACTGCTAGGTTTCAGCAGATTCATAGCGATCTCAGGCAAGGAGAACTTGTTCACACGGGAATGCAAAATCGAGAAGATTTTGAGTCATACACATTTCAAGATCAAATTCTATCCGCAGCCAAAGAGCTTAATCTTAGAATTAAACTTTATGGAAAGTTTACGCCACAGTACTTTTCAGCTGAAGATTACAAATCTCAGATTTATTTTAGGGGATTAATCCCCCATCACAAAATACCTCAAATTCTCTCTCAATCACGAATCACCTTTTATACGCCTAAGACTATAAATCAACGAAGCACGCCCTCTACCCCTTCGATGAGACTGCTTGAGTCAATGGCCTGTGAAATTCCTTTGATTGCCACTCAATGGGACGACACAGAGAATTTATTCACTCCAGGTAAGGACTATCTCATCACCAACCACAAAGATGAGACCAAGGATCTGATTCAGCTCCTTCTCGGTGACACCCTATTCAGATCCACTCTCACGAAGCGAGCTCGAGACACCATAAGTTCTCGGTTTTCAGCAGAACAAAGAGCCTCCGAACTTGAAGTGATTTATCAAACATTTTTTTCCAAGAGTAATCAAGATTCAAAATGAACAAAACACTCCCAAATGAGCAGTCATCAAAGAATATTACCCAACCCCATTACAAAAGAATTACTTTTTTACTCATTATTTTTCAATAAAAGTATGTCAACATCAAGGATATGAAGCCTGAACTCTATTATTTTGAAGCCTGCCCCTACTGCAAACGCGTGAAGGACTATATCGAATCTAACTCCCTTCAAAACAGAATCGTCATGAAGGAGGTGAGAAAAAACAAGGACTATTACAAACAGCTGATTGCACTCACTCAAGATGATCAGGTACCATGCCTCTCCTATCGAGACGATGTATTCTTAGACTCTCAAAAAATCATGAACTGGATCGAAAAACATCTTCTAATCAGGCGATAGCAATCGCGCCAGTTTTTCCCGCTCCTGAATAGCAGTCAGAAAACTCGCATAACTCCACGCCAGATCACGCGCACCTTGCATAAAGCCAGTGTTTCGATTCATCTGCTCAGAGAGACTTCCGGAAAGCGGAGAATGATACTGAACTCTCTTCAGGTAAAGGTCAGCATTTTTCTGAATGAGCGTGAGAAGAGTCTCAAAAATACCCCCACCTTTCTTGAATACAATTCCAACCCTAAGACTCACTCCTAGACTTTGGATACCATCCAGTGATTGAAAAAAGGGCAGATTGAGCGTTGTCACTCTAATCTGATTCCTCCGAAAAAAGTCCTGAGCAATACGGCTATACAATTCAGCATAACCCAGCGTAGCCAAGACCCATGGATTACCTGCATTCACCCCTACACTATGACCATCATACACATCCTCTGGGTAGCGCCCAATAGCAGTACCTAGAGAAGAATCTCTATTAATCGTGTAGAGCTGATCAAACGCCTGCCTTAATACATCAGCAGTTGAAATAACTCGATCATCTGAGAATGAAAAAAAATCATCATTTGCGTAACCATGCAGACATCCCAGAATAACAGCAACATCCAGCCCGCTCACCTTAGTAGAAATCCCACCGGAGTCATCCCGGGTCACTTGAATGTATTTCCTCGAATCATCCCAGTACTTAAGAATCTGAGCCTCCAATGCCTGGGCTTGCTTCCGGTACCACTTTGCAGCCTGAAAATCCTTAAGATCATCAGCTAAAGCAGCTCCCTCAAGGAGAGCCCGTCTTTGCACCATCTGAGTATAAAAATGTTGTCCCTTCACTTCCTCCCATACATCAAATGAATGCTCTCTCCAGTGATGAGAAATAAATTCAAGATCAGACTTGATCACGCTGTGAGTAGGAATTAGACCATCGTAGAGCCTTACCCTAACCCAGTCTATAGCTCCCTGAGCGAGTCGGATACGCGCAAAGCGAATGAGAGTAAGCGCCCTTAGTGCAGGCCCATCATTTTGAGGCCTTCCCCACTCTAATGAATAAGCCGTCCCATCGACATTAAACTTGGGCTCACCCAGCCCCCCGGAGAGATTTTGAGTGAGCTGATTTTTCCGGGAGAAATCTACAAAATCCTCTAGCAACCTCTCGTACTCCCTTTTTCTACTCGCACTCAAGCTGTCCTCATAGAGATCAATCACAGCGCTCATTACAAGTGAAGCATCTCTCACCCAATGGAAAAAGTAATCTGGATCACTCCGAGATGGAGATGCTGTAACCACCCCTCGAGTAACACCCTCGGGAGACACATTCATGAGAAGCCCCTGAATCGATGCAGACTTCTCCGAATTAATCCAAGATTCAAACGTAGCGTTCGTAGAGCAATGCTTTGAATCAATAACAGGAAATGAACGAGAACAGCCTTGGAATAGCTGGTAAGAAGAACGAGAAAAAGAAGAAATGAGATCATCACTCAACCGGCAGGACTCTGAACTATCCGTAAAAGCAAAAACATTACGAGCAAAAATGAAAAAGATTACGAAAAACTGATTCATAAACCGTGAGAAATATAACCTTGTCTTATCCCAAGGACGCATGAATGAACTCCAAAAAACTAGATTTGACTCTCCCACACAGGAAATATTTTTATAAAATCTAAAAGAGAATTTTTCAATCGAAATGATCTACTCATGAGATGTGCAAAAATGAGTTTTTTTAAATGAGAGCGTTCGTTATGGAGCAAGGACTCCATATTCCCCCTATGATGATCATCATTCGAACGCTCTCTCCCCCAAACCTCTGAAAGCACATACGAAAAACATCAATCTAATAACGACTCTAAGCTTTAAAATATGAAACTTTAAACTTTTTTATACTGATAAGACTATATAGATTACAAATCTCCACCCAACGAAGAAAGCAATTATCACTTAAAGATCAGAGTTACAACATCTTTTATATTATTGCGAAAATGTTTTAGATCGCGTATCTCGATGCCAAGCGTTAGAAACGCTTTTATTTTATTATGGGGATAATAAAAGAGGAAATTTAGCCAGATGAAAACAAAAAAATCATGTATTTTCTCTGGAATTTTTATATTCATTTTTTTAAACGTAATATCATTAAATGTGAAAGCAGATTCTAAACTAAGAACTGGATTTATTAAACTCCAAGACAAAAAATTTATTGTTATTGGAATTTCATCTCATACTTCAAACCCCATTTCAAATCTCGACTTTAGATCTCTCGGATTTGAAGGCAAGGAGATTGACTCGATTGACCCCAAGTTTTTGGTAGAGGTTCCTGACATTGTTTCACAAGGAATTAAAGTCTATAGTTTTGAGCTCACGGAGCAAGGGAGTCACTCATTAAGAATCCCTCTCCTCATCTCTACCAGTGATGCAAAAACTCAAGAGTATCTACATTTCTCTGGAAACATACTCTCTGGATTAGGCAAAACCATTGGCTTAGGGATAGGTGCGGCAACTTCAGCAGGGAGATTCCCAGCCAAAGAATATGAGGATCGTTTACGAACTCAAGCTGCATATCTAATGGAACTCATTATTCAACACCGAGAGTTCCCAGAACTCAGTCTAGCATTAAAACCAGAGGCCCCTGCGCAATCGCTTCAGATGCTTTTTGATCTGGGTGGGGCACTACTCACTCGGTATAATCCAAAATCAAATTGGGCAGGGACTCAGGTACCTGGAGAAGGAAGGGCTGATTTCTTTGAAAGATGGATGGGCCAAATTCAAGAAGATCGTACCCGCAATAAGAGTAATCTCAATAATCTCTCTAATCAGTACGGATTAAAGCTTTTTAGTATTGGAAATGTTTTATCTCTAGTTTACATCGACCCCAAACTTCATGATAGAGAGAACCCTGCGGGTGAATTCTTAGATCGAGCAAAGACGAGAACCTCTCTGGAATCACGAAGTATAGATGTGACTCCTATTGACGAATCTCAATATCAACCTGGCTGCCTTGTTGCATTCACTCAGAAACTAGGCTCTGTGAATCTTCTCAATTTTAATTTTCCTGGGTCTGTATCAAAGGAAGTAAGAGAACTCAGAAGTCACCGTTTGGGTCGCGAAATTGCAGGTGGTTTCATTCCATTGTCCTATTGGGTGATTAAGGGAATTCATAAACTCATTGAAGATAAAACACTGGAAGCAAATAACTCAAAATATCTGAGCCGAAAGGAGGCCTATGGATCTACTCTTGCCCTGGCTGAGACTCAGATTTTTGAACCAGCCTCAGCAGCACAACTTAGCCTTGAGCCCTTCATGCCTGCTCTTAGAAGCGTCAATCCACTCGGAGATGTGGAAAATATCTTAGATCTCCTTGCCTATCTTGTTAGAGAGGAAGATCGCCTAGGCTATATCACCCACCAACCCACACGTGAGGAATTGGCCAAGCTCAAGTCAGACTACCACTTTCTTCTCAAGCAAGAGCTCAAACGACTCACTCCTGCACCTCAGCAAAAAATGAGTTTATCCTCCTCTCGGGCCTCACGAGGGCCAGCCTCTCTTTTCTCCTGGCTTAAGCCGGAACCTCCTCAGCCTGAGCGCAACCCAATGATCATCTTTATGATTGATGGACTGAGACCCGATCGCTTCAAGATTGCAGCCGAAGAGGGACTAATTCCAAATCTAAGGTCGTTATTCTACGAAAGAGGAACCGAAGTGGAGTCCTTCACTCCTCGGTCCCTCACTTTACCTTCATGGTCTACTATTCTCACTGGTTATGAGTCCGATACTCACGGAATTCGAAGCAACTCACCTACATCTCGTACTGAGGTAGGAATTACAGATAATTACCTCAATCCGGTGAAAGATTTACTTGAAGCCAAGAACTGGAAAAAAAATCGAGCATTTCAGCGAGTCGAAGAGGATCAAACAGGAGAACCAGGAAAAGTATGGTTCCCCGCATATTTCGGATCAAAGCAAACTTTGTACAATTATTTACCGGTAGTGAATGGAGCTTCAACTCCATCCTCGGCACTCATTGATCAATTTTTCTCAAATCTAGCCTCCTATTATAATGACTCTTGGTTTCCACCCACTGCTCTTGACATCGCCTCTGCCAAAAATACGGCTGGGATCATTGAGGCTGATCGCAAAAAGGGCAATTTGCGACTCATCATGAACTGGTACTCCGGAGTGGATGAGGCTCAGCACTACAACAATCACCTACTCCCTGTAGTTCTACGAGATATAGATCAGGCTGTGGGCCTAGTGCTTCAGGCTGCTCAAAACCATCCCGTTCTTAAAAATGCTACTGTACTTTTAATCTCGGATCACGGCCACACAGGCGGATTTGATGCTTTCTGTGAGCACTCGCCTCTTTTCAAACGTGTTGCAGATCAAAAAACAACCCTCTCAGGTCCACTTGTAGCCAATACGAGTTTTAATCTGACACACTTCTTGGGCGGCCACTTCAGAGGGTTTGAGCACCTTCAGTTCAATGTAGCCACCCCTTCTCCGGTTGAGACTCGTCCTGACCTGAGTTGGATGGGTGAGTTCTTTATGCCTGCCCTTCATATCAACTATAAGAGATTCACTCATACTCAGGAGCCTACTGCCCTGATTGATTATTCGGGTTCAAGCCTTGCGCAAATCTACCTCAAGGGTCAGGCTCACTGGAAGAGGCGCCTCTCGTACTATGAACTCACAAATTTCTTTATCCCGGAAAGTGGAATGCGCACTCATCTTTTTAACGATTTATTTAAAGCCAGGATGGGGAATCTCATGATTACCGATGATGATCTCCTGTCTCGACTCACTGACTTAACTAAACGCCATCCAGTGCATTTTATTGCCATGCCTCTAGAACAGAATGAAAACATCACAAGCCTAGACAAATGGGGAGCCTCAGATGAAACCGGCAGCTCTACACGAGATCCTGTACTTGTCCTATCAAAAGACCATACTCAAGCTGGAATAAAAGCAGGGATTATCTTTACCAAAAGCGATTACGAAGGAAGAGATTGGTTCAGGTACGTGGTTGTGAAAAATTTTAATCAAGAAGCATCAGGGCGTTACGCTGGAGTACCCTCAGTTGACCCAAATGATGACCCGCTTCAGTACATAGGTCAGGTTCCTACAGCAGAACTCTCCTCTCAATGGAAAACCGATCATGAATGGCTAAGACTTGCAAGAGACCACCAGTATCCAACCGCTATCTTTAGTCTGGCACGCACACTTACGCTTGCACCCAAATTCACAAATCTCTCAGTCACTCGTGGACTGAGTGAAAGTGTAAAAACTGCACGCAAGGCAGAGATCCCAGACTTTATTCTCATTGCTAATCCTGGATTTGGTTTTCACGACGGAGCACCTATGCAGAGTGACCACGGGGGATTGTCTTATGAAGAAGTGAGAAATAGTTTCTTCATCAGCTCTATGAATAAAGCTCTCTTTCAAAAACATGAAGAGATCAGAGAACCCGTTCTCACTCGAGATTATGCCGCAACTCTTCTTGAGTACGCTGGTTTGGATAATGGAGTTTCCATCAACTCAATTCCCCAAACTCAGGGCGATAGCTTCAAAGCAATGATTGATGCCATTAACCCTGTAGAACCCATGAAGTGAAGCGAGCATGCACTCTAGCAATGAATTATAGCTCCTGCACTAGTCAACCCAGGATGAACGCTCGATGAGAACTATCTCTTCAGGAGCAAGTTCATCAAGCAGAGAGCTCTTAATCAGAGTTTTTCTCGTGATCAGAGTCCTTAGCATGATCCTCTGCTTCATGACACTTCTCTGAGTGACAGCAAGACTTATGGGACCTCAGATAAGGGCAGCCTTTCATCATACTTCGATGCATGTACCACCTAGGTGCAAGAAAGACGACTAATGTTCCAACCACCAACATTGATTGAAATAACTTTACTCTCTGCAATCTAAATAAACCTACAAGCACCTGATTCCAGGTTAGCCACAACAAGGTGGAAGCAGCGCCAAACCAACAAAATCCAACAAGAATCATCGTAATCCAGCAAGGACTTCCATAACTACAAGAATTAATTGTCATAATCTAATATTTTAGGATAAAAATATTTCTGTTGCAACCGCGAGTAGTCACAAGAATTCATTTAAATTCATCAAAAATATCCATAAAAGAACCATTTAGGATTTAAATTTTACTAGATTCTATTTATGAGACTAATCCATGCACCCACCAAAGCACCCTACTGATCCTTCAAGAATTGAACTCTCAGATCTCATCTTAGGTAATAGTCTCTCGAAGCTACCAGCCAGCAAGATTCGATTCTTTTTTGATTCAGCAAGATGCAACGATGCCCAATCCATACTGGACTCTAACTGGTTCGATAAGTAGGTTTGCACTGCGGCGCGCAAGGTATCGGCGTGCAGCTCACCTTGAACAAGTTGAACTTTAAGCCAGTGATCAAGAGCAACCTCGGGTCGTTTCTTTTTTATACGTGCATGTTCATGTTTTCTCAGTTGCTGTACACTTTGATTCCACTCTGAAGTCACGCGATAAGCCTCCTGCAAGAGTCTCGCTTGGGTTTCATCACGCCTGGTTTTCAATTCAGACTGTTGTGCCTTAGCAAGGTTAACTTGAGCAATGAGTTGTAAGCCTAAATTATAAGAGGAATCTACTGTCGGATCTAGCCACATGAAATAGATTTCTTTTTTTCTCTGCTCTGAAGCAGAGATGAGATAATTAATCTGCTCCAACTCAAAAGACCTCTGCAGTCCCCAGGAAGAAAGAGTTTTTTGTTCAATAAACTCTAAACCCTCAACACTTCTTCGTTCTTCCTCTATGATCACTCTGTCTACGGCTTCCGGGTTCTTAAAACCCAGGGCCAGAGAAAGCCCATATTGATCTTCCCTATAAACCTTCTCAGCAGTTTGCCTGAGAGCACTGACCCATTCAATCACGCCTTGCACATGAGCTAATTCCTCTTGAGAGAGAGGACGTGAATCAACTACGACCCCATTTAGTGAGACCCATGAATTAAGTTTTCCTAGAAGCTCATTATAGACTTTTAAAATATTTGCATCTCGATCTAGTGCGTAGGAAAGCTGTTCAACCTGGGCTGCGATATTCGACTGTACAATCCATTGTGCTGCCTGAATAGCACGACTTTCGCGACTGGCTTGCTTAGCCTTCAGCCATTTCGATGGAAGTAAAAAAGGGGTAAGGGCTTGGGCAGTAGCAATAGCACTCACATAACCGGGCTCAGCATTCCAAACTAGAGCTGTACCCAGGCTAGGGATCAGATTCAGCCATGCAGCATGTGTAGTATGCTTCGCTTGAAGTAATCTTTGAATACTGAAGTTAAACTCAAATCCCTGGTGAAAAGCATAATTTAAGGCCTCCTTGAGCGTAAGTGTACGTGGAGGTTCGAGCTCTAATGTAGATACGTGCTTAAACTTTCTACCCGAAAGCGACCATAGAACCTTTTCATCTTTTGAAACGACCAGATGAAAGAGTTCTGCATTAAAACAGAGCTGAATCTTCTGGAAATCATCTCCATTGCCAAAATAGCATAGTTCTTTCTTGGATAAGAGCTGCGCCTGTATCGGTATACTTAAAGAAGCCTGACTTTGACTGAGACTGATTTCTAAGTTCTTAAGCTCTGGAAGAACGATTGCAACTTCACGTGAACTCTTCAGTTTAATTAAAAATCCCCCGACTTTTTGATCGATTAAATTCTTGAGCTCAACACGAAATTGAGACGAACTCATCGCCTGGATCTCAATTTTTACGGGATCAAAGTAGGGCTGGTCTACTGAAGAGTAGAAGTAATTCCCCTGATATGTACCTTCTGGAGTAAAGCCTTTACAAGAAGACAAGCTGAGGACTGACACTCCAAGCAAACAGAGTGTTAAGACATTGCGTACTCGCTGAATCATTGCTCCCCCGTTTCAGCTTGAGCATAACTCAGCCTTGACTATTGAAAACGGGGGTTCTTGTCAATATGAATTATCGAATAGCAGCGTAGACCCGGTGCACATCATCATGGTCATCCACATCATTTAAGAAGTCAGCTACTTCTTTTTTCTGCTCATCAGAGAGCTCTACAAAGTTCTTAGAAAGATAGCTCATTTCAGAAAGAGTCACTACCCAGCCTTCTTTTGCAAGGTACTTACTCACGGAGTCAAGATCACCGGTGTCTGAAAAAAATCGTGCCCCGATTTGATCCGCCTGAACTTGATCTGCCTCTAGAGCCTCTACATTCTGAGCTCCAGCTTCGATTGCGACGGTTTCGACATCGAGTGAACGATTCGAGTGAGTGGCTTCAACTACACCCAGACGATCAAACATCCAGTTCACACTACCAATAGATCCCAGCATGCCTTTTCTAAACAGAACTCGAATATCTGCAGCTGTTCGATTCTTATTCTCGGTGAGGCACTCAACAATGACTGGCACTTTATGAGGTGCAAACCCTTCGTAAGTGATCATTTCATACTGAACTTGCTCATCTAAAAGGCCTGCACCCTTTTTAATGGCACGATCAATGTTATCACGAGGGACAGAAGCCTTCCTCGCTGCTTCCACTGCAGCTCTCAGTCGCGGGTTATTTTCAGGGTTTGGATCCCCCACTTTTGCAGCAACTGTGATCTCCTTGACTAACTTACTAATTAAAGCGCCTCGTTTAGAAGAGTTTTGCAACTTTCCGGCGTGTTTCCATTGTGCTCCCATAGATACTTATTCTTTCCCATATTCTGGGCTGGGTCTCAATCTAAAACGTCTGACTTACTAAAACGTCTTACTTAACCGAAGAAAGTACTGTCTGCCGGCTGCGTAGTTGTTACCATTCCATGCATTGGCAATCGTAATGGGATAGCGATTATCAAAGACATTAAGTACGTCAGCAGAGATCCGCATCCCTTGAAAAAGGCCGGTCTTTTTAAACTCATAGCCAACTGTCGTATCAAAAGTCAGATGAGAAGGAAGAGCGATGTCATTATCCTCTCCTGTATGTAATCCACTTCCAAATACACCTTGAGTACTCCACCAAAACCCATGTCGGGAGTAAGTTAACCCCGCATTAGCTGTATGAAGCTGGGAGTGATCCAAGAATCGATATTCATTTCCATGAGTATGACCTGCCCAGGCCCCCCCACTACTGCCCCGTCCCTTTGCAATGAGGTACGAGTAATTCATGTACTCAGACCAGTGATCACTGATACGCCCTTGTAAGGAAAGCTCGGCTCCGTAGGAGTAGCCTTCATTCAAATTAATGGGTTGAGAGATTGGGGTTCTCAAGAGTTGGGCATAATCGAGGATATTTCGTGCATTCTTATAAAAGAAATTTACACCCACAACGTGATGAGAAAGGACCTCTTGAGCTACGCCCACCTCGTAGAAGTCTGACTTTTCAGGCTTAATATCGTAAACACCAACATCATCTGGATGAAACCGACTAAAAGCAGCTCTAAGGTTCTCAATTGTAGCTGGCTGAAAAAGCTTTCCATAGAATGCATGTAGCTTAGTTGTCGGAGTGAGCATGTAATTCAATCCCAATCTGGGCTGCAGAAGTGAATCTCTAGATTGAGTGTCTGAAAAGAAAAACTGCATTGCATCAAACCTTAAGCCTGCATTCAGAACTAAATCTGAACTGATGGAGTAATCATCTTGGATGTAAACTCCTTCAAACACACCCTTCATTGGATCTCGATTGATATACTCAGATGAATTCAAGCTCGTCTGCACGGAGTACCAACCATAGGACTCTGCCCCTTGAAGTTGAAACCCAGTTTTAACTAAGTGATCTTGATGAGGACGAAACGTGTAGTCGGCTTTAAGACCGACATTATTCATTTTTCGATCCTGAGCAAAGGAAGCTGGAGCACTTCCTGCAATAGGAGTGCTTCCACCTGGGGCAGTTGCTAGATCATGAATGGGATCATTCCCATTTTTGATGAGAGAGAATCGATAGCTAGGGGAGATTTGCAAAAATGAATGATCGGTAAAAGTGTGCTTCCATGAGCTCTGCACATAGATGGAGCGCTCCATTTGATTATCATTTGTACCAGGCGGAGTGTAATTAAAGAGGGCGTGTTCGTGCCTAGACCCATCTGCTTCAATATGACTTTCAGCCTGATTTCCAAACTGATCCCTGTAGCCTAATCCAAAGTAAGGATGAGTAGGAGAAAAGGAGGATGGGTAGTTGGGGACTTCAAAAAAGTTATAGTTGTGAGACACAATGAAGGTCAGTTTATTCTGATTATCTAAATACCAGTCAAATTTACCAAACTCGTTATTTCCCTGAGCAAAATCATGAACAGCATCCTTACCACCTTGCTTTTGCTGATCAAAGGACTCGGGCTGAGGAGTATCTAGACCTCGATTGGTTTGAAAGTAATTCAGTCCAAAGTAGTAGTGAAAACTCCCATCCGTATTTGAGCCGCCGTAGATTAAGTGCGGAGATGTCGTATTATAAGGGAGTCCGTAGTTAAGCTGTATTTCTCCTTCAGGAGAAACCGGCCCCGACTTTGTTGTGATATCCACAACAGCAGCAAGTCTTTGGCCATACTCAGCAGGGATACCCCCGGTGATAACCTGCATGCGATCAATATTTCTAGGACTAAAGGGTTGCCCATAGGAGCCTGAGGGCGAATCAGGCAACTGTACACCATCGATCAAATATTGAACGCTTGAGTGGTTTCCTCTTACGAAAAATTGGCCAAATGGTCCTGCTACTACTCCAGGACTTGTCATGGTGATTAACTTCTGCAGACTCACCTCACCACCCTGAGGAAGCTTCTCAATTTCTGATTGATCTAACTCGGTTCGACTTACGGAGGATCGATTCTGAAGCTTTCTCTTCTTTGACTTCACTTCTAGGACCATTTCTTGGCCCGATTTTTCTTTCTCAGAAGAACTTGGGATGGATAGGTTTGCGTCCGATTGACTGACTTCTGAAAGATCTTTGACTGAGGAGTTGGGTTGAATATCACTCTGACTCACTTCTGCTGCTAAAGATGAAGGAGATAGAACTAGGACTGAACTCACTAAGAGACTCAACACAGAGGCAGGCAAGAGAACAGAGTTGAATTGAACTCGTCTTAAATTACTCAAACTTTTACTATTGCAAATCATTTGCAATAACTTATGCCGCACTCCCTCACAAGAGTCAAGCTGGATCCTCTCGAGGCATCATGAGCATGAACTCATCCATTCACTCATTTCATTAATGAGACTGGGAGTCCTTCCAGGCACTCCAACTCCTACGATAGCCACTAGGTCCCTCACTCTGACAATAACGATAAAACTGGGCAATAAATTGAGCTCTTTGCTCAGCCCAATCATTCCTGGACTTGGATCGTTTCAAAGAATAGGCGACAAGATCAACCCCACCCATCTCCTTTTGTTTTCGAAGAATTTCTTTCAGGGATACCTTGGAGAAGTTTCTAAAGCTATCGTACATCGCCATGAATGTAGTAGTCCTCCCCCTGCCTGCAGAGCAATGAAAATGAACCCACTGATTAGGACGAACCTTCTTCATCTCATCAATAAACTGATCCACTTCACGATCTTCTGGAGCATGCATATCAGCAACAGGAATTCTCAGGTAAATCACCTGAGAGTCTTCACTCACCATTTGCTGCTCCGTCATGACCTTCTTGGGAGAATCCACCTTGACTTGCTTTTTCTTCCAAAAAGCGATGCGATCTGTTGTGTCAGGGTCATCCGTTTCTTTTGAAAGAAACTGACTCAGTACAATACCCTTTTTCTGCTTTAAAAGAGACTGCAAGGCTTCAAGTTCGGAACGTGCAATTTCACTCTTACTCTTACCCCAGTTTATAGAATTATGATCCGAGTACCAACTTACCGCATAGTCATCTAAAAAACCGTGTGATTCTTGCCTGAGATCCACATCAATGAACTGAGAAAACTTATACTTTTTTCTGAGCTCTTTAATCACCCCTTCAAACTGGAGTTTTGAGAACTGACCACTTCCGGAGGCACGCAACCATTCCATAACCCTCCAGTTTCGAGGCAACGCTTGCGGCTTGGGATCTATCATCCAAACCTGAGTTTTCTCCTCCTTGGCAATGATCTTTGGGGAATTGACAACTAAAAGAGAGGAATCGGCATAGACACTTTTAGTGCTTAGAAAGCAAATACTCAGGATCGCAGCAGAGACCAATGGTCTACCTCTAAAAGGGCTTTTGATTTTCTTCTCCACTGAACGAGAATGGCTAAAGCCACTAAAATCAGCCCCAACGAAAGTCCTATCCAGAGTCCTGCTAAACCTTTTTTGAAATAAAAACATAACACCCCTCCCACGGGCAAGCCAATCAGCCAATGCCCAACCAGATTAATTGCCATTGAACTACGCGTGTCTCCTAAGCCCCTCAAACTCCCCGTACCCACAGTTTGAATTCCATCTGCAATTTGAAAAAAACCAGCAATCAGGAAAATCTGCTTCCCAATTTCTGCTACTGCAGAGTCACTCGTAAAAAATCTCACTACGTGCTCACCCAGACCAAAAAATAAAAGACTGGAGAAAGCCATAAAGCCTGCGCCCATTTTCAGTGACTTCCAACCCATCTCAACGGCTTCACGATGAGACTTCATCCCTATACTATGACCTACAGCTACCGCAGCAGCTGAACCAATTCCAAGAGGAACCATAAACGTCAGGCTTGCCGTATTGAGAACAATCTGATGAGCTGCGAGATCAGCCGGAGATAACCTCCCAGCTAGGGTTGTAGCTAGAGCAAACACACCTGCTTCAAAGGTCATTTGCAAACCCGCAGGAAGTCCCATCTTGAAAAGTCTTTTAATCATTGGAAAATCTGGACTAAGACTCCATGCCCTCGGCAAGGTGCGCTTCCTTCTCTCATAAATCCAAATATATACACCTAGGGCAAGCATCATTAAAAATCGAGACGCAAGAGTAGCCCACGCTGAACCTTGTGATCCAAAACTAGGAACACCCCACCTTCCGAGAACTAAGAGATGATTACCCAATACGTTAAAAAGATTTGCTCCAATCAGGATGACTAAAGCTGGGGTAGTCACACCCAGGGCGGTTAAATAGAGTCGAAACACAGAGAATACTAGACTAAAGACCATGCTCCAAGAAACCCAAGATAAGTAATCCTGAGTTTGTGCCAGTACGGCTGGGTGAATTCCAAAATGCGCCATATTCTTTGAAATCAGAATCAATCCAGCAGTGAGAGGCAAGGAGAGCAAAAGAGAGACTAACACTCCCTGAAACAGCAATTGATGTTGCATTTGAACCTGTCCAGCACCCCTAGCATGAGATACGAGGTATTCTAAACAGCTCAATACTCCTAGACCAAAGACAAGAAACCACCCAAATATGGAGGATCCAATCCCTACAGCGCCGACTCCCTCCACGCTGACTTTTCCAACATACCAAACATCCACGATCCCCATGATCATGATCCCCAGGTAACTGAGAATAATAGGCAAGACGAGTTTAAGAAGTTGAATCATAAGAGCATCTCGCAGAGAGTTTCCCAACGAGACATCTTATCATTCAGAGTTTGAGTAAGCACTCTCTGCTCCTCCATTAATTTTAGGGAAAATTCCTTATCTTGATAGGTCTTTTCGTCAGCTAGCAACTGATGAAGCTCAACTTGCCTTGCTTCAAGTCGTGAGATCTCCACTTCTAAAGAATCTCGCTCTCTCTCCCAGCTACGAATCTGGTTATTCGATGGACCCTTCTTCATCACAGACTGATCAACAGGAGCAGTATCTTTCTGAAGTTTTTTTGAAGATGAAGAATCTGAAAGTCTCGCACTTGCTTCCTTTATTTTTCTTTCAAGATAATCCTCATAACTCCCCACCAAGGCAATCACTTGAGATCCTTGATTGGATTCAGACTGAGGGATAATCTCTAAAACGGTATCTACTAGAGGCTTCATAAATTCACGATCATGCGAGACAATACATAAGGTGCCCTCATAATCCTCAAGCGCCTCCAGAAGCACTCCTCTTGAATCAACGTCGAGATGGTTAGTAGGTTCATCTAGAATTAAAAAATTGGAGGGTGACAAGAGAAGCTTCGCCAGGGCAACCCTAGCTTTTTCCCCTCCTGATAGCACCGCACATTTTTTTTCAACCGCGTCTCCAGAAAACAAAAACGCACCTGCAATCCCTCGAACCCGACTCACCGGAAGATCAGGCGCAACAGCCTCTAATTCCTGTAAGATAGTCTGATTCATATTCAAACTTTCAGCCTGAATCTGCGCATAGTACCCGACCTCTACGGCATGACCAAACTTCACCTCACCCTGAGTCGGTATTAACTCTTGACTCAAGAGCCTCAAAAATGAGGTTTTTCCAGCACCATTTACTCCAACAATAGCGACTCTTGAGCCTCTTTGAATGACCCAGTTGAGGTCCTTAAAAATATTTTTTTCTCCAAACCTCAACCCCGCATTTTTAATCGTCACGACTTCCTTGCCACTGTGAGGAGCAGGAGGAAATCTAAAACGAATCGAGGATCGATCCTCAGGCATCTCAATCAGATCCATCTTCTCGAGTTGTTTTAGACGACTCTGGGCTTGCCGTGCTTTCGTTGCCTTTGCTCCGAAGCGCGCAACAAACCTCTCAATCTCAGCAATTTTCGCTTGTTGCCCTTCGTATTGTGATTTTAAAACTGCAAGTCGTTCCTGCTTTTGACTCACAAACGAATCAATATTGCCTCGGTAAACCTGTAGGCGCCTCTGATCAATCTCCCAAACCTCTTGCACTAATCGATTCAAAAAAGCCTGATCATGACTCACCAAGAGTAAGGAACCTTGAAACCCTTTTAAGAACTCCTCAAGCCAGAGCAAAGATTCTAGATCAAGATGATTTGTAGGTTCATCTAGAAGTAAAAGATCTGGGTCCATGAGGAGAATTCGGGCCAACGCCACTCGCATGAGCCAGCCCCCACTAAACTCAGTCAGACTCCTTTCATAATCCAACTCCTTAAACCCCACTCCAGAGAGGATCTGCTTAGCCCGGGATTCTAAACGATATTCATCTAAATGCTCTAATTCCTCAAGTACTCGGCCGTAACGATCTAGGGCCTCGTCTTGAGTAGGGTCTTGCTCTAAAACTTGCTCCAACTCCCGCTTTGCATCTAAGAGATCTTCCCTACGTCCATCCAGTCGCATCACCTCTTGAAGCACCGTTCTTCCGCTAAACTTAGGGACTTCCTGAGCAAGATGCCCAATCATTAAATGCTTAGCCTGCACCACCTGACCAGAATCAGGCAACTCGAGCCCTAAGATCATGCGAATGAGTGTACTTTTACCTGCCCCATTGGGACCTACAAGAGCCACCCGAGATCGATTCCCTAAAAAGGCTTGGCCATTTTCGAATAAAACTTTAGACCCGTATTGTTTAAAAATTCCTTGGAGATGAATCACTTTCACCTTATAACACAGAACAAACTCAGTTTCATTTGGCGAGAAAGAGAAATCCATGAGTCATTTTAGCGATCACCCCTTTTTTAAAGGTTGGGCAAAGCCCGGTCCACAAGTTCCAAAAACAGATCTTCAAACCACTGAGGAAGAAACTCTCGATGCATTGAGTGGTCATTACAGAATCTTTCAACTCAAGAAGGGCCATCGCTATTCAACGGACGACCTATTGACTGCCTGGTATGGAACTACGTGGTGTCCTAGCGCTCGAAAAATATTAGATCTCGGAAGCGGGATTGGATCTGTAGGTATGATGGCTGCCTGGAGACTCCAAGGAGCCCAATTCACCACAATTGAAGCTCAAGACATCAGTGTCGCTTTAGCTCGCAAGTCAGCACAATTCAACGGCCTTGAAAATCGATATGAGATCCGGCATGGCGACCTTCGGGATCCTAAAATCCTTGGCGAGGATGAAAAATTTGACCTCATTTTGGGTAGCCCCCCTTATTTTCCTCTCGATGCGGGGATCTTAGGAAATCACCCCCAGAAAATTGCTTGTCGTTTTGAAGTACGAGGAACTGTCGCTGACTACTGTCAAGTCGCCTCAGAGCACCTCGAATACGGTGGTCATTTTGCTTGTGTCTTCCCAATGCAGCCTGATGAGCAACTCAATCGAGTGATGAATGGAGCAAAGGAAGCTGGACTGAGCGTGATCAGACGCCGTCCTGTTGTTCTTAAAGAGGGAGAGCCACCTCTTCTTTGCCTCTTTGCAATGGTCAAATCGGAACACTTACCTGAGACGTTTAGAGACCAGACTTGGGTTGAACCTGATTTAATCATTAGGACTCGTACCGGAGCAGCTCATCCAGAGTACGCGGCACTTAAACTATCTGTCGGTCTACCTCCCACTTACTGAATCATTCAGTAATCGAGTAGTGTACAGAGATCTAGACTTACCTAAAAGAGTGTGTAGATAGCTGGAACAATTAAGAATTAAAGTCTACTCACAGAGGGACTTTTTCTCAGTGCACTTTGGTGATAGGCCAAAGCCGCTCGTCGAATAGAGTTACATTGAGCTTGGGTTAACTCAGTCGATTTTTTATAAATGACTGGATTCATTACATTTTGCTCGTTTTTCACGTGATAGAGATTAAGATAGTGTCCCAGCTCATGTGCAATAATGCCAGCAAATTTACCTACCCTACCATCTATCACTACACCTAGAGGAGAGTCACCTGGCATGGCAGTCCAAGCATGAGCAGGCCCAATGTGACTGTGATCCCAGGCAGCTGTATGGATAATCACCAGATGATCTGACTCCCAAAATGGTTTTCTAAACCTCTTCATCTCATCTAGAGATTGAGGCGAAAATGGCAACCCTTTTGACTTCGGATTTACCGTCTCATATTTTCCGATGGAAAAACTTAAATCACACTGCGAATAGATCTGGTTGATTGAGCCTAAGATGGTCTCGATTTCGGAACGCTCAACCCAAGGCCGCCCCTCTTCATTGACAAACTCAATGAACTTAAGGGCTAATAATAGGTGGTTATCCTCAGCCAGAGAAGCAAGCGCCTGTGCTGAACTCCTGAAAAATAAACCAGAGCAGACTAGACTTATAATGAGTAAACAAAAAAACCAAAGAAAGCTAACCTTCCCCTTACCCATGAAGACAGATTAGTCCAATGGATTGATTTTTATCAAGATCAAATCACAAGGATCTCTACCGTCCCTCAAACTCTGAAAACTCTTATCAAGCCGAATCCATCCTAATAAAACTGGAGAAACCCTTCCCTTCCCTAACCCAAGACTAAAACACCAAATGTAATCATCTCACACATCAAATCCTCTCAAAGATCCTCCATGCCCAATTGATGCTATCACCACCTCATGACGGAGAACTCTTAGACTTGAGGTCAAATCAACTCAAAACCTTACTCCCCGAACATCGCACATGCATTTAAGAATCAATAACAATCCTAACTCAAAGAACACTTAATTTTTACGATTGATTACTTTTAATTACTGATCATCGATTAAATAAAAAAATTCATTTGATTATATCTTAAATCTGATGTAGCGATCTTTTGCATTTATCTCAGCTCGGTACATGAATGTGTGTGTGTGTGTGTGACTGAAACATAAACATGATTTTAAAAAAAAGGAATATTTTATCATAACGCCTCTATAACCATAACGTTATGCCGATCAATTTTTGATTTTTTTATCAATCACTGATTTATAAGATTTAAATTGTTTTCTGCGGGGGGAAACATGAACTTTAAGCGCATCATTAAACTAAGCTTTCTTACATCTTTATTAGTCAATCAAGCTTTTACTATTTCCCATGCTTCTGAACCTGAGGAATATAGATCATACTTGAATTCAAGCTTCTTTCAGCAAAAAGAACTCCCCTATACTCAATGCAGTATTGTAGATCGTGGTTTAGATCGAGTGATATTTGGAGGAACTCTTGCTGCTGGAGTTGGAATATCTACAGCATTATCATACCCAACTACGCGATACCTTCATTGCTCAGTAGGTGATGATCAGAGCTATAGCTACTTCATACCCATCACCTTTGATAGTATCGTTCACTTTGGAGCCTCAGCTGCTCTTACTCGGGCTGAAGAGCTTAAAATCAATGTCAAGGGACTAAATGGAAAGCCAGTGAGCTCTCTATTTTCAACATATCGAGGCTTGTCTGCAGGACTAACAGTACTTGCTGGCCCAAAGGCTGGATATTTAAGAAACTCAAATGGAATACAAATCAGATACTCTGGAGTGAGTATAGGCTGGTTTGGCATACTTGCCGGATATAGCTCACTTGTCCTTGAACCCAGAGGAGACCTTCTCTATGTCAGCACTCACTCAAACGGCACACATATAACACCAATCCATATGAATTTGGAGAACTTTAGATTTGTTAAAATCTATAAGGAAAAACCCCATTCCTACCAACCTTCCACATCAACCAGTGAGAAATCCCGATTATTAGAGCTTGAAGAGTCAGATCGATGGAATTAGCCTATTTTGCATAAAACTCTCTTAACTATACCCTAAATCAGAGTTGAAAGGAGTTATTATCTTCACTTGAAATGCAGGGCATAAAAATCGAAAGATGAGGCAAGAACAAGGAATCTTATTCATTCGAACTGCTTTTTTGGGCGATGTCATCCTGATGACTCCGCTTCTGAAGCGAGTTCGCATTTTATTCCTAAATCATCCGATATATAAGGAAATCCAGTCTAATGTAGTCATCCAGGCCTCTCAATCTTTGATCTATACTCAGAATCAAGAGCATTAAACCTGAATCAGCAGTCATTACGAATTACAGAATTACGCAAAATTGAACCCTTTCCAAATTACTGACTCCATCAAAACGCTGAGCCCCCCCTCGCACACCCAAATTAGAGGTACATTCTATTTCATTAGAAGGAAAGATATAGGAGATGGACTTTTAAATGGCTTGGTCATAGATTTAAAACTAGAATTCAAATATCTCTCATAGCTTTTCGCACTCTAATACAGAGGACGAACCGCATTAGAAGAAAAGCTTAGATCTGTGTTCCGACTAAAACGTCAAACAAGGAAATAATACTAAAATCTCATTTTTTTATTATTAATTATATAATTATAATTTTATATTACTTTTTAAACGAGACCTAGGTTATTCATAAACACGATCACAATAGGACACACCTCGCCACTCATTATAAATACTGGTATTTTAAAGTAATAAAAAGAACTAGGTGGTTTTTTCCTTTTTTATGAACCATAAGACTCTTCCCTTAATTAAAAAGATTATCTCTAGACATATCCAAGGAAAGGCTCCTTTGAATTACAAAGGACACTACCGCCAAACCCCGTAATCATCCATAGGATGATGAGACATTAGAAGACAGCATTTGCGTGTGTAATCAAAAATAAAATTGGAAATATTATTGTGAATTCTAATTTGATTCATTACAACATGCGATTGAGAGATCGTTTATGAAGAAAAAGCTGATTCATCTTTATACATCATTTTTATCTTCGGTGCTCTTAATTCCTGCATTGGAATGCTCAAGTCAAGCCGAGTGCCTTTCCACCCCAAAGTATACGGCAGGCGGCTATAATGGATGCAGTGTACGAATCGATGGTAAACAACTCGAGTTTGATTCCTCAATGAGTTTAGAAAAATGCACTGAGTACTGTAAAAGTCTTAAAGAAAAAAATAGCGCATCAAGTGATGCACATGCGATTACAGCAGAAGCAAGATCGAGCGGAGGTGCTACTGCCTCAAATCCTCCCACAACATCAGGCACTCTAGCAGCTGAATCATCAGAAAGTGCTCTAGATTTAAGAGAATTTGCGGACAACAGTAGCTTTTTCTTTGATAACTCCAGCGCATGTCGACTCAAATCAAAAGAGGACCTAGTAAGTCATCATTTAGGAACGACACTCGAGTTACTCCGAGATATCGGGGCTAGTGCCGAGGCAACAAGTAGCAGCGGAGCATCAGCAGCTGCAGCAGCGCGAGGGGGGCGCGATGAAATCTCTTCAGAACAAAGGCATGCACTCATTGAACGCTTGGTAGCTATTCGTAGAGTCAGCGTCAAGGATAGACCCTCAGAGTCTGATCAGAGAGCATTGCTCGATTACTGGGCAACCCGAGAAAAACTTCCCCGACCTTCACAACTACTAGGAATCAAGCCAGAGCCCGTCACTTTTGAATTGTCAATGGATGACGAATTTGCACTACCTCCACCTATGCCGTCCTTAATTGAGATGCGATACGGAAAAGCTAACCTCATTAAGCTAGTGAGCAGTCGCGATACATCACTCCTTGCACAAGGCATTGAGTATCAAAAAGGAGGTCTAGCTAATTTAGTCGATATCATCTTGTCGGGAATAGTTCATGGTTATATCGGTCCTATGTCTACTGAACTTGATACAAGCATGAGCTCGCTTAAGCATGGACCCTACTGGGTAGTCCTGGATCGCCATAAATTATCAGACGATAGATTAGATGAAACCGAAAGACTATTACATTCTAGCGAAAGAGACAGCATTTACACGGATCAATACCATTTGGCGTACATCATACCTGATGAAAAAGAAGAGCTCCTTCGTAGAGCCCTCACTCACGCACTCGAGGTGGGCATTTTAAGTAGAGCTGAACATGCAAAGTTAGCAGATAAAATTATTCCATTTGCTGAGTATATGAGAATTCCGCAGGACAGTAACCGACTAACAGAAGAGGAATTAAAGAAGTATCTAACAGGACGAACTTCGAGGAAATAAAAAAGGAGTTTTTCACAGAGATGTATTAGAGGGGCATGGAGAATACCCTCCGAATCACGCTGCTCTGTGAAAAACTCTACTCCAACACTGCGTATGAAGTGTGACTAAAACGCAGACCTGGATTAACGATATTTCTGACGAGAAACTCGCTCCATAGGACCCTTCAAACGCGGCGAGTCTGAAAGGGTTGGAAGCTTCTCACGATATTGAGTTTTCTTTTCTCGTGCATGAAGCTCTTTTAAACTGGAATCAAAATCAACTTGCAGCTCTTTCTTCACCTGAATCTCAGATACCCGTTGATAAATTGCAGTATCATCGGTGAGTTGAGATTGAGTAGGCACTGATGCTTTTGTAATAGAAAGAGCGGTTAAGCCAGCAACTAACCCACATAAAAACCAAATCCATTTCAACATAAAGCTTAAATCCTCACTTTTAGCGTTCACGTGCCTTCAAGAGCATTGGGCACTCTCAAATCACGCGGGAGCCTTGAGCAAGGTCAGTGCCAACCCAGAGCTATTCTCTAACCCTTTGTTATTATGGAGTTCTTTAAAAAGTGGGGTAACCTACTTTCGAATTTATCTTGTCTAACTTTTAGACATCTGACAAAAATCAATTCAATCATGACCATCAAACAACGACCAATTCGACTAGTTGGAGTCAGACAAAACAATCTCAGAAATATCACCGTGGAATTCCCATCTCGAAAGCTATCTGTCATCACAGGTCTTTCGGGAAGTGGAAAAAGCTCCCTTGCTTTTGATACGCTCTATGCTGAAGGTCAAAGACGCTATGTTGAAAGTTTATCTACTTACACTAGACAATTCTTGGAGAAGATGCCAAAACCTGACATAGATTCTATTGAGAATATACCGCCCTCTATTGCACTGGAACAGAAAAACCATGTTCTCAACTCACGAAGCACGGTGGGAACTCAAACTGAAATCATTGACTACTTGAGGGTCCTCTTCTCAAAGATTGGAAAAACATTCTGCATTTCCTGCCAGGGCGAAGTAAAACAAATTCATTCACAAAGTATTTTAGAGTGGGCAATCCACTCACTGACTGGGCGAAAGACAATTATTGTTGCCCCTCTTGAACTCATGACCCAGGAAAACCCTTCTACAAAGAAGTTACAAAAGGGTAAAGCAAAGTCTGCTTCTCAGAGTACCAAACAAACTCTAACCCCTGAACTCCTGCAATCACTTCAAAAAACTCTGCACGCCTATCGAGAGCAAGGCTACCAAAGGGTACTCATTCAGACCAAACTTGAACAATTCACCGTATTAGAAATTGAAGACCTCACCGATCAAATCCTAAAAGGCCTCCCCAAGGACTCTCGATTCTTTGTCGTCATTGATCGACTTGCGCTTAAAGAACCGATTGACTCGGAGACAAGAGGTCGCCTACTCGACTCCATTGAACAAGCATTAACACTGGGGCATCATCAAATGGGATTTTTTGATCCATCAACTGAGGAACCTACATCTGAAAAGTTCAAGATGTTCAAGACCCAATTTGCATGCATCAAGTGCGGCACTGAACATCGAATTCCCGAGCCTCACCTATTTTCTTTCAATAGCCCGATGGGCGCATGTACGACCTGCAGTGGATTTGGATACACGCTCACTCTTGATGAGGCCTTGGTTGTACCTGACCCTACACTCCCCTTAAAGAACGGAGCTATTGATCCATTCTCCAAGCCAGCATACATAGAATGGCAAAGAGATCTACTTAGGTTTGCAGAGCGCCACGGAATATCTGTAGCAAAACGCTATTGTGATCTAACCCGCTCACAGAAAAATCTCCTTTGGCAAGGAGATCCTAACGACTCTACATTTCCAGGAATATTAGCTTGCTTCGAAGAGCTCAAGAAATGGAAATATAAGCTATACGTTCGGGTATTTATCAGACGATACCAAAGCCAAACCCTCTGTCCTAACTGCACAGGAGCAAGACTCAAAAAAGAAGCTCTTGCAGTTCAGATCCACGGAAAATCAATCATTGATCTGCTTGAGTCTTCCGTTGAGGATTTTCTACAATGGATGCAGACGATTGATTTTTCTCAACAAGAGAGAAAGATCGCTCATGAAGTACTCTCACAGGTGACCAGAAGATTGACCTTCCTTCAAGAAGTAGGCGTGGGCTATCTTACTCTTTCCCGACTTACAAAAACTCTCTCAGGCGGTGAGTTTCAGCGCATCAATCTAGCAACACAGTTAGGCAACGGACTTTGCGGAACCCTATACGTCTTAGATGAACCCTCTATTGGACTTCACGCAGCTGACACGGCTCGCCTGATTGGCGTACTTCAGCGCTTAAGAGACCAGGGCAATTCCGTTGTAGTCGTTGAACATGATCTTGAAGTCATGAAAGCGGCTGATTGGCTTGTAGAACTCGGACCTGGAGCAGGTCACCTAGGAGGGCAACTCGTTGCTCAAGCCTCAGCTCAGGACATCTCTCAGATGCCTCAATCCGTCACAGGAAAGTACCTCAAGGGAGAGCTCAAGTTGAAACGTGATCGAGGTCCTCGATCACCTGCTCAAAGAAAACTTATTCTTCATGGATGCGAGGAGAATAACCTCAAAAATATACGAGTTGAACTGCCCTTAGATCGCCTTGTCGTGATCACAGGAGTATCGGGCTCTGGCAAAAGTACCCTTGTTCATAAAACCCTCTACCAGCATCTTTCTCAAATTCTCTACCGGACCTCAGACTCTCCAGGAAAACTGGATAAACTCTATGGTGCAGAACAGTTGGGCGGTGTTGTGCTCTTGGATCAATCCTCCATCGGAAAAACATCTCGCTCGAACCCTGCTACTTACCTCAAGGCATGGGATGAAGTGAGAAGACTTTTAGCTCAGCAGGTTTTATCTCTTAGGCGAGGATACACGCCTCAACACTTTTCCTTCAATGTCGATGGGGGGAGATGTCCTGTATGCAAGGGTGAAGGAGAAATTACTCTCGATATGCATTTCATGGCGGAAGTTAAACTTCCGTGTGAAGAGTGTAACGGAAGAAGATTTAAGAAGACCATTCTTGATGTTCAGTACCGCGGAAAAAACGTTTATGAAATCTTACAATCCACTATTGACGAGGCTTTTGAATTATTTAGAGATCAGCCCACATTGAACCGCAAGCTAGGAATTCTCAAGGATGTTGGATTGGGCTACTTAAGACTAGGACAGTCTGCAACCACATTATCAGGAGGAGAATCTCAGAGACTCAAAATCGCTGCAACTCTGGATGATCGAAACGCTGAAAACCTCTTGTATATCTTTGATGAGCCGACAACTGGATTACATTTGGAAGACATTAAAAAACTGATGCGGGTAATTCAAGACCTCGTGGATGCAAAACATAGTGTGATCATGATTGAACATCACTTAGATGTTATCGCTCAGGCAGATTGGGTGATTGATTTAGGACCAGGCGGTGGGACTCATGGTGGAGAGCTCATTGCGGAAGGAACACCTGAGGACTTGGTAAAAAACCCAAAATCAGTGACTGGATCTATGCTAAAAGGAACCCTTCTATGAAACTTCATTTTGTGCGCTGGAACCCCTCTCCTGAGTCACACACTTCACCCAAAGTTCCAAAAATAGTTTTCTTACATGGCATGGGTGGCACTGGAGCATTGTGGCGTCCCATTGCAGTTCATCTTGAGAGTAAAATGGATGTCCTGGCTCTAGATCAAAGGGGGCATGGTCGAAGTCAAGTCCCGACTCATTCTGGTAGCCGAATTGAAACGCATTACACACCACTTGATTACGGAAGAGACATTGTCGAAACGCTGGAGGCTTTAGAATTTCACCCAACATGGATGGTCGGACACTCTATGGGTGTACGCTCTGCTATGGCTTGCGCTCACCTCAAACCTGAATGGATTAAGGGCCTGATCTTGGTTGATCTTGGGTTCTCAGGTGTGGCTGGCGGAGGCTTAGGAGAAAACCTTGCACGCTTTATTCGAGTTCTTCCGCAAGAGTTTATCTCTCGAGAAGAAGCAAGATCCTTTATGGAACAAAACTGCCCTGATCCTTCTATCGCACAATACCTGATGGCTGTATCTGTTAGAGATCCGCGTACTGGGCATTTAATTTTTCCATTCGATCACTCTGCACTGATTCAAACTATTTATGCAGCCCGAGACGTTTCAATTCGCCACTGGGTAAGGGAGGTAGGGAGTCAGAATATACCTATTATCATCCTAAGGGGAGCCAAGAGCCTTGTCTGGAGCCACGAGGAGTACATCAAAGAGCGTGAGTCTTTTTCTGATCTACCGTCCGTAAAATTCATGGAATTTGAAGATGCAGGACATGGACTTCCGTTTGAGCAGAGGCAAAACTTCGTTTCACTCATTGAAAGGTGTATTCAAGATCAAGTGTAACGATTCCACCTCAGCGAATCTCTACTTGAAATTCATTTTTAACTAGACCAAGCTTCTGAAGGTTTAGGAATCGAAGAAGCTGGGTCGAACTATATAACCCTAAAAAAGAGCATCAAACAATTAAATACTCTTCAGTCAAAATGCGCTAATCTTCTAGCACTAGTGAGTGAACACACTGCAGATGCAGGCCTTGCTGCAGGCCGATCTGAAACCATCTCGCAACTCCATCAGAAGTTGGTAAGCAACTTAGAGAATTTTGAGGCGAGCCCGTTCCTAGCGACTGCTGGCATGAGTGAAACCAACCCTGAAATAGTTAACACTTACCATAATAGAGTTGCTACCTCTCTCAAAGAC
>Ga0255094_1000137_pt1 | contig 41510 bp, 41 predicted proteins | sample Colum_Law_RepB_8_2_FD_188434 | JGI IMG/M metagenome (GOLD analysis project Ga0255094, IMG submission 188434) | Freshwater microbial communities from Columbia River, Oregon, United States - Colum_Law_RepB_8d | ecosystem: Environmental > Aquatic > Freshwater > River | place: USA: Oregon...
TAGATGACCTTGTAGTGATGCGCTTTCACCTTAAGGAAAAACTCATATGAGGATAATTTTTAAAAGTCTATTTATTTTATTTTTAATATTCAATTTCATTGAAGATTCTAACGCATACTCTGCTCCTACTTGTATAGCAAATGATGCAGCTATTCTTGACTTAAAAAAGTCTAAGGAAGAAATCTCAAAGAGGTCTAAAGAACTCTTAGAAAAAGAAACTGATCTCAAGGCCAGAGAACAGTTCATATTAGAAGAGATAAAAAAACTTCAGGCGCTACGCACGTTAATTAATGAAGACAAGGTTAAAAGAGATCAAAAACGACAAGAAAAGGTTGATAAACTCATAGAGACTCTTCTGACCATGAATCCAAAATCTGCTGCTAAGATTCTATCGCAACTGGATGAAGATCTTGCTGCAGAAATCATGTTTCAGATGAGCACCGACAAGCTTGCTAAATTGATGAATCTCATCGATACGAAGAAAGCTTCTGAGTTATCAGAAAGATTGGCTGGATTGGTCCGAGCCAGGGATTCTGCGAATCTATCAGCGTCGTTGGACGCTGCAGCGACCAAAGAACTTGAAGTGAAAGGAGGTGAAATTAAATCATATGAAGACAAATCTAATGTTAAAAGTAAAGGACCATCCGAAGAGTCAGCGGGCGGGAGAGTCGGGGCACAAAAGCAGTGACCGTTCTCGTAGAAAAGCTTCCTCTGATGTGAGTGAGTTTGATCGCACGCTCGGTGCTTTGGGTGGTGTTTTTCCGATGGCTGCACAGGGAGATCGCTCTGTTCAGTCACTAGATCAGTACGATCAGACTAGTTCGAATACAAATGTAGGGGTGGCTGGACTCAAATCTAAGGATCAGGGCTCCTCTCAGGAGCACTCGCTTGAAGAGATGAGTGTTGATGAGAAAATTCGTCATATGCTCAATGATCCAAACGCGATGGCCATGCTGAAGAGGGGCGCTTCTACACTGAGTTATGCTCAGGGTCTGGTTGATGAAAGTGGAGAGTCTGGAAGCGAGTCACTGTTTCAGGTTGCTTCCAATGGAGCTCATGGTGATCTGACTCAGGTCAACTGGGATGAGCTAAACAGAATAACAGGAGGCATTCTCGCTTCTGAGTTGAAAAGAGCGGGTGGAGCTGGAGGTGAGTCAGAAACACCTCAATCCACATTTATTCAGACTCTCAATGGGCTTGCACGAATTTCAACCCCTTCTGAAAAGAAGGAGGGCAATGAGTCAGGTCCGCATCTGATCGAAGGAATGGGAGAGATGCTAAAAGGGCAGGTATCCGAGGGAGATTCCTCAGGGTTCAATCCAATTAAAGCTAGAAAAGAAGTGGGTATGAATCTTGGTGTTGTACCTCAATGGTTATCTCAGTCTCTTGAGCAAAAGAGTGTGAATAGTTTGAAATCCAATGATCTGTCTGCGGTAGTCAATCATGATCAGTTCTCCGAACAAACAATCCAATTGATGAGTCAACAAGTAATGAAGACTTATCAAAAGGGTGGCGGAGAATTCAAAATGAGACTTAACCCCAGAGAGCTTGGTGAAATGACCATTCATGTGAGAGCAACAGGGTCTGAGGTTGCTCTTAAGATTCAGGCTTCCAATCATCGTGTTAAAGAAATTCTTGAAGGAAGTATGAATGCTCTGAAGGAAAAACTCTCTCATCAACAATTGGTGCTGGCAAACTGCGATGTATCCATTATTCCAGCTACTCCAGATGATCAATCCCATTTTTCAAGACAGTTCTTGACGAGTGATGAGAATCTGAGTCAGGGATGGAGTCAGGGACTTTTTCAGCATCAGAACTCAAATGATGATCAATCACGATTTATAGCAAGAGAAAGGGATTCTAGTTCCGATGGAGTCTCAATCAGGAGATCACAGTTACCTACTCTGAATCCAATAATTACGGCAAAATCTTATTCCACAAGAGCGGGTCAACTTGATCTTCATGCCTAAGTTCGTGATGAAGTGAATTGGGGGACTAACTCATATTTGAGTAAGTCCCTTAATTAAAAAAAGTAGGCAATAATTGACGATTGTTTTTATATAGGGTTTTGAGAAAATGAGATTGAGATGGTAGCTAGTTTAGGAAAATCAGAAAATCTAATGCGAGCTGCGGTTGAAGGTCAGGACCAGGTGCCAGCCTCCCAGGCTCAGGGCAGGGACAATAAGCTGGGAACATCGTCGACTCAGTTCGGAGATGTCTATGAGCAGATCCAGGCGAAGTATGGACAAAAACCAGAGAAGCCAAGAGAGATAAAAAAAACCTTAGGTAAAGATGATTTCCTAAGACTCATGTTGTCTCAGATGAAGAATCAAGACCCAACTAGTCCATTCAAAGCGGAACAAATGGCTACTGAAATAGCTCAGTTCACTTCTGTTGAACAACTCCAGAACATGAATCAAAACTTAACAAAACTAAGTCAACAAAACCGTCCCCTAGAGCAGATGGTCATGACGGGTATGATTGGAAAAACAGTAACAGTGGATCGAGATAGATTTCCGCACGCTGAAGGGGAAAATGACAGTCTAAGTTTTAATCTTTCCAAAGACTCAAAGAGCACAGTCATTTCTGTCAATAATGAAGCTGGTGAAGAGGTTTATAAAAAAGATCTAGGTCCTCAAAAAAATGGATTAGTTAGTTTTACTTGGGATGGAAAAAAGAACAATGGACTTCCAGCTAAATCAGGAAACTACGCTATAAGAGTAGAGGCAATTGATCATCATGAGCAAAAGATTCAAATTAATTCGCTTGCTCAGGCTAAGGTAATTGGAGTGAGTTTTGAAGGGCAAGATCCAATTCTCTTAATTGGTGATTCCAAGCACCAACAGAAAATTAGTATGAGAAACATCATTAGGGTTGAGTCTGATCCTGTTTCTGGTTCTAATTCTAGTCTTGCCTCATCTCAGAGTGGTATTAAACCTATTGAGTCATTGTCAGATCAAGCACCCAATTTTTTCACCTTTAAGAAAGGTGTCGGATCAGTACCTGTTGCTTCAGAAGTTGCTGAGAAACTTCAAAGAGAGTTCTCAGGAAAAGGATTTCCAAATGGATTGTCTGATTCCGATCAAATTAGTGACAATGATAGAAAGGAGGTAATTAGTAATGGCCAGTAATACATTTCTCTATCCAAATGTAACCAATGTCCCAGGGCAAGCTTCCATTCACTCCTCAGAACAGTTGCGTAGAAAAACGGATCAGAATCTTGAGGAGTTTGAGAAGGTTTTTGATCAAGCTCTGGGATCGGAAGGGAAATCTCAGGATTTAGGCTATGTTAAAGCTCCACTCAAGTTCTCTGCTCACGCAACCCAACGCCTAAAAGATAGAAAAATTGTGATGGATTCCTTAATGATGTCTAAGGTGAATGACGCCATAGATAAGGCTGAGGCAAAAGGAGTTGAGGATACCTTAGTTTTGACTCCAGATGCAGCTTTAATCGTGAGTGTGAAAAATAGAACTGTTATTACAGCGATGGATCGTAGTTCTCTAAATGGTAACGTATTTACTAATATTGATGGTGCAGTAATCGTTTAGTGAAGTGAAGTGAAGTGAAGTGAAGTGAAGTGAAGTGAAGTGAAGTTTTTTTAGGCTGGACCCAAACGGGAAGCCTAACCTTATCCGAATGACTGAGGGTAAGTAAATTAAATGAAAGACGCAAGGAGGCGTCCTGATTATGGGTATCTTAGCATCTTTATATACAGGTGTTACCGGAATTAATGGCCAGGGTGAAGCTCTATCTGTTTATGGCGATAATATTGCAAATGCTAGTACGAACGGTTTTAAGGTAAGTCGACCTGAGTTTCAAGATGTCATGAGTAAGTCTCTCAAAGGCTTACTAGGAGGGAATCAGATTGGTCGTGGAGTTAAGCTAGCGGCAGTGACACCGTTATTCAACCAGGGTTCAGTGCTACAGACAGAATCTCCCACTGACCTAGCTATTAATGGAGAGGGTTTTTTCGTTCTTAAGGGACAAGATGGTCAGAGTTATACTCGTAATGGAGCATTTCACTTTGACCGTGAAGGTAAGCTTGTAAATTCAGATAATTTTAGAGTCCTTGGATTTCAGGCTGACGAAAGTGGTAAGATTACGTCCAAAATGGGTGAAGTTAGTATTGATCGCGGTGTGATTGATGCAAAAAAAACTATCAATGTAGATATGTTTCTGAACCTAGATCTCAGAGCTGATGTCAATAAGGTATTCAACCCAGCTAATCCTGATGGGACGTCTCACTTTACAACAGGGGTGACTGTTTATGATACTGCTGGGTCCGCTCATGTCATCTCTTTATGCTTCAATAAGACAGGAGATGGAACCTGGACTTGGAGAGCCATGGCTAAGGGTGAGGAAGTCACTAATGGAAGAGCAGGAGAGATGTTTGAGTGTGCCAAAGGTGAGCTTACCTTTGATACAGATGGAAGATTGAGGCAGCAGAGGACTCTGAACTCTGAGTTCAATTTCAATAAGGGTGCTTTGCCGAATCAAAAGATTTCGTTTAACTTTGGCCCAGATAAATCTAGTGGTGGTGCGGGGGTTCAAGTGACTCAGTATGGTACAGTTTCAGAGGCATACAAGACTACACAGGATGGATACACTGCTGGTACTCTATCTGGACTAACCTTTAGCGATGATGGAATTCTAACAGCTATGTATTCAAACGGTGAGAATGTCAATATGTGCCAAGTTGCTGTCGGCAAGTTTGAATCACCTGAAGGTTTATTCAAGACTGGACAAAATCGTTTTAAAGAGAGTCGGCTCTCGGGTCAGGCCACCATAGGAGTTCCTCAAACGGGCGGACGTGGACGCCTTTCTAGTAAGACCATCGAGTCATCTACGACTGATATTACTCAGGAGTTTGTAAACTTGATGCAAGCTCAGAGGAATTTTCAAGCAAATAGTAAAGTAGTGAGTACCTCAGATGACATGCTACAAGAGATCCTTAATCTCAAAAGAGGCTAATCTTGAGAGCGTCCTCTAGATCAAGATTCTTCTCGAATTGATTAAGGCGTTCATTACCTCTTAGTAAAAGCTTTTGTGTCAAGTCTTTGCCAGGTTATTTATTGTTGCGTTTGTAAATTATTACATACAAAATAAAAAATAACCTACTAGGAGAACAGTGAAATGGCTGGACCGACTGTCCCAACTTCAGGAGAAAATCTTGCTCTAGGTGCTAAGGCTGCAAGTCAAGGTACGAGCAAAGTCATTGTAGCAGTTTCAGTACTTAATCTTCTTGTAAGTATAGGATTAGGTGCAGTAATTTTTATTGGATTTCAAAAAGAAAAAAACAAACCTTCCATTGAAGATATTGCAGCAAGTCTAGATCACTCCGGGACTGAAGGACATGATGCAAAGGCGGGACATGAATCAGAGTCATCAAAAAGCAAGGAAGGTGAAAACAACTCCGAGGGTGCGACCGGAGCGGCTGGAAATCAGAAGAAAACTGCAAGATTTGGAAAAATGCTCAATCTTGAGCAATTTACAATTAACTTGGCTTCTGTGAGTGGAGTTAGTCCTAAGTTTGTACGAGTGAATGTGTCTCTAGAGGTTGCTGATGAGGATGCAGAAGCAGAAGTGAACGCGAAGATGCCTCAAGTAAGAAACGCAATTATTGATCTATTCAATAGCAAGAAATCTGCTGATTTATCTTCTGTCGACGGTAGAGAGGCAATCAAGGAAGATATTAAAAATGCATTAAATAGTTTTATGGTGAATGGAAAAGTAAGTGGAGTATTTTTTACCAGTTTCGCCATATCGAGTTAGATGAAGTTTAGGGTGATTGAGTTATGAATCAAGCACTGTCACAGACTGAATTAGATCAACTTCTTGGCGCAATTCAAGAAGGTATTCCTGAAGTTAAAGCGGAAGTAGTTCCAGACAGTGCTGCTTCTGGCGGTACTGGGGGCGGAGGAGATCCTAAGTCAAGTCGACCTTCTCAGATTAATTTTGATGAGGTTACGCCTTATGATCTCACTAATCAAGATCGTGTGGTACGAGGGCGTATGCCCACCCTCGAAATTATCTATGAGCGCTTTATAAGATTATTTCGAATGTCTTTATCGAATTCATTAAGAAGAATTGCAACGATTAGTATTGTTTCTACCGATTTATTAAAGTTTGGCGAGTTTGTGAATACCCTGCCGATCCCTAGCTGTATGTGTATTCTTAGGTTTGATAGCCTTAGGGGATCTGGCCTGTTAGTTTTTGAGTCTAAGCTTGCATATGCCTTAGTAGATAGTTTTTTCGGTGGAACGGATCGTTCATATTCAAAGCTTAATAATAAAGAATTTACAAGAATTGAGCTCACCATCATGAAGAAAGTAATGGAGCTCGCTATTAAAGACATGGAGGAGGCTTGGACTCCTGTTCATAAGTTAGATATTTCCTTCATGAGAACAGAAGTTAATCCCCAGTTTATTGGAGTAGTGCCACCTTCTGATGTGGTTGTCTCAACAACTTTTGAGGTGGAGCTAGAAAATGCAAGTGGAACAATTACCTTCGTTATTCCGTATTCCACTCTTGAGCCCGTAAAGCAAAAGCTAAACGCTCAGTTTCAGACTGAAATTGATCGTACGGATCGTGAGTGGATGGCAAAAATGGAAGAGCACATTCAATCTACTGAGATGAATGTTCTAGTTAATTTAGGGAATGCGAACATCACTGTTGCCGACTTAGTGAATCTCAATGTTGGAGATATTATTCCTCTGAGTCAAGATGCCGATGGCGAGCTTGATGTCCTCGTAGAGGGTGTTCCTAAGATGAAATGTTTGCTTGGTGTTTCCAGAGGAAGCCGAGCTATTCAAGTGACGCGAATTCTTGATCTTGATTAATGAGTGATGAAAAAAGGGGGGTATTGTGGCTGAAACTGCAAAAGATATGAGGGAGATGGGTGGGGGGAGCTCCTCTCAAATGGGATCAGGTTCAGAGGATGGAGGATCTCACGTAAGAATGGGCGGATCTGCTATGCAATCCCTGGATTTTATCTTAGATGTTCCTTTAAAGGTGACCGTTGAGCTGGGCAGATCAAAGCTCCCAATCCGGGATATTCTTCAACTCGCTCAGGGTTCTGTGATTGAGCTCACTAAGTTTGCTGGTGAACCCCTTGAGATTCTTATTAATGACAAGCTCATTGCACGGGGTGAAGTCGTTGTTGTAAATGAGAAATTTGGAGTTCGACTCACTGACATTATATCTCCTGTAGAGAGAATCGAGCAACTCAGGTGAACCGATGAGTATCCTAAAAAGCCTTGCCTTATTTTCTCTAATCTTTTTTTCCACCATGGGCTTCGCTTCTGTTTCACTAAAGAAGATTGAAGTTTTAAATGGAAATCTCATCCAATTTAGTTTTGATCAGAATATTCGACAGGATCAAATCTCTGTTGAATTCTTTCAGGATGAGGTTCGTATCACACTAGATGGTACAACCGTACACCCTGCTAAGATCATTCCAGTGAGGCATGGTGGCCCTGTGAGTCAGGTATTTGCTTATCAATTTAATCCAAACATGGTGCAGTGTCGTTTAAGTATTAAGGGAAATGCAGAGAATTATAGGCAGCGCTTAGAGCTTAAGCCTCAGGGTAATCGGCTTGCGCTCAAGTTTTTTGAACTGAATCAAGCTCAGAGCTCAAGTCAGACTTTTCAGGGGCAGAAGGGATCTGAACTCAGCGTTTTAAATCCAGTAGCATCTCAGGGGAAGAATGAGGAGCAATCACCTGAGAAAATCTCTGCAACTCAACATCAGGGAGAGAAAGACATTGAGGAGCGTATTGTGAACTCCTTACAGGGAGTCTCCGCAGATTCGCAGTTGAATACTGGAAATTCAGCTGTTGTGGTGGAGCAAGCGAGTTATAAGCCGCTGCCATCTCTTACTTCCGTGATGCTCAAACTTGTGTTTGTGAGTGCATTAATCATTGCTGCTGCTGCACTTGTTAGGGTGTTGAAGGGTATCCGTATGGACCCTAACAATCGACTTCTCAAATCCCTGCAAGGAATCACTCATGGCGCTCTCAAACAGGAAGGACCCTCTATTGAGATTCTAGGTTCTCATTCTATCGGGCCAAAGAAAAGTCTTGTTACAGTGCGGGTTGTTCAGAAGGTCCTTTTATTGGGAGTGACTGAACAATCAATTCATATGATTTCTGAGCTTCCTTCTGAGAGTAACTCCTTGAATTCTTTAGAGAGTACTGATGCGAGTTTTGAGGAGACTCTGAATGTTCAGTCTGAAACTGGTATTCGTTCACGAATCAGGAGTCGATTAGAGGGATTAAAGCCACTATGAAGAAGATTTGGATTTCAAAGACAACTTTATGTACATGCTTTCTTTTTATTTTATTTTCAATTCTTGCTCAAAGTGGATTTTGTGAGTCCCTAAGCTCTTCCGGAAAATTTATTCCAGGAACTTCTGGGTTAACACTTCCTTCATTGAGTCTCTCATTTTCAAATCAACAAAAACCTACTGAGTTAGTCTCAGTTCTCAGAATCGTTTTGATGCTTACTGTCCTTACACTAGCTCCATCAATTCTGATCATGATGACTTCTTTTACCCGTATTATTGTTGTCCTGAGTTTCCTGCGGCAGGCTCTTGGTCTACAACAAATGCCACCAAACCAGCTCCTGGTAGGCCTAGCCCTATTTTTGTCTCTATTTGTGATGTCCCCGACACTGAAGGTAATTTCAAACGAAGCAATAGAACCTTTTTTAAATGAAAAAATAGGCCAGCAAATTGCTCTCGAAAAAGCTGAGGCACCGTTACGTCAATTTATGTTCAGCCAGACTCGTGAGAAGGATTTAGAGCTATTTCTTAGTCTTTCCAAAGAACCTAAACCAAAGAATAAATTAGGGGTATCTACTCATATTCTCATTCCTGCTTTTATCATCAGTGAACTTAAGACATCTTTCCAGATTGGTTTTATGCTTTATCTACCTTTTCTAGTGATTGATATGGTTGTTGCCAGCGTACTCATGGCGATGGGGATGATGATGCTTCCTCCTGTTGTGATTGCATTACCTTTTAAGCTCCTACTCTTCGTCATGATTGATGGTTGGCAGTTAGTGGTAGGTAGTTTAGTGAAAAGTTTTGGATAGATTAAAAAGGGGTGTCTATGACTGAAGATATGGTCATGTCAATTACGGCCGAGGCCTTAAAGACTACGATTTACATTGCAGGACCCCTTTTGGCAGCAGCAATGTGCACCGGTATTATGGTGAGTATAATGCAGGCTGTTACTCAAATCAATGAGGCCACTCTCACCTTTATTCCGAAGATGGTTGCAGTGATTGCTGTGCTTGCAGTTATGGCACCTTGGATGCTGGAAGTTCTTCAGCACTATGCGAGTGAGACGATTACGAGTGCTGGGGGTATGATTCATTAGTTATGTCTTTATTTAATTTTAATCTTGCAGAGCTACTGACTTTTTTCGCTGTCGTCATGAGGTACAGTGTTTTGATTAGTGTTCTGCCTATTCTAGGGGATCGAGTTGTTCCAGTTCCCCTAAAAATTTTGTTTTCTCTCAGCATTTCGGTGGCTCTGTTTCCTTCTCTGGTTCTGTCTAAGTATATTCGACCCATTGATGCATGGTCTTGGGGAGCTACAGCAGGTGGCTTAATGAGTACTATTACGCTTGAGGTCATGTTAGGGCTACTTTTGGGATATGTGGGGAGGTTAATTTTCGATGCCATCAGTTTTGGGGCAAATTTGGTAGGTAATTTCATGGGTTTTGCCTCCGCAAGTATCTACGATCACCATCAAGAGAGTCAGACCGATATTATTGCAAAAGTACAGGTTACGCTGGCAATGCTTTTATTTCTCTCCTTAGATGGACATCATCTACTCCTCAGTGCAGTACTGAATAGTTATAAGTGGGTCGGATTAGGTCAGTTTCAATTTAATGCGGAATCAAGCAGGAAGTTAGTTGAAATGACTTCTGAAGTTTTTCAGCTCGGTTTCCAGATTGCGGCACCTGTTGCGATTTCAGTATTTTCTGTGCATTCAGTTTTTGGAATCTTATCTAAAGCAATGCCACAATTAAATATATTTATTTTGTCTTTTGCAGTCATAGCATTGGTTGGATTCCTAGTCTTGTTCCTAAGTCTTGATGAGTTTCATGAGTTTTCTCGAGCTTTATTTGAGAAGCTTTTTGAATGGCTGATCGTGATGATGGGTTTACTCTCAGGGGGGAAGTAGTGATTGGCTGAGAATCAAGATGAAAGATCACGGGAGGATCTGAGTGATGAGATCTCCCAGCATCGTTTACAGGAGTATAGGCGAAAAGGGATGGTCTTTCAGAGTAAGGAGCTATCTGGTCTTGCCGTACTCATAACAGCTACAGTGACTACATTCATGATGTCTCCTCATGTGAGCCAGACTTTTGCAGACTTGATGACCGAAGTCTTCAAGACAGATCTTTCAGCAAGGCTGGATCTCGGCGCTCCTCGGGTGATTCGTACTTATCTCCTGAAATCTTTAGTCAGCATGGCGACCGTACTTATTCCTATCTGTGGCGCAGCATTTGTTGTCGGTGGTTTAGCAAGTTTTCTTCAGGTAGGTTCTATTTTCTCGTGGGATCCCATTACGCCTGATTTTGAAAAAATAAATCCAATTTCTGGCTTCAAAAGGCTATTTTCATTTCGGCAGGTCATTGAAGGGCTGAGAATTGTCTTTAAAATGGTTGTAGTCTTAAGTCTCGTATACCTCTTGGTTAAGAGCTATATTTTAACTTCGCCTGTATTCTTGGGACATGATCTTATTGCTGTGGGGGCCTATTATGGAAAAATCTTCAAAGAGATTTCCATGGGGCTATTTGCTGCGCTTTTTGTTTTTGCCGGCTTTGATTTTGGTTATCAACGCTGGGAGTATATGAAGAATCTTCGCTTAACTAAGCAGGAAGCAAAACAAGAACATAAAGAGCAGGATGGGGATCCTCAGATTCGTTCCCGAATTCGTGCAATTCAGCGTGAGATGTCTCGTCGCCGAATGATGCAGGCGATTAAGAAGGCTGACGTAATCATCACCAATCCTACCCACATCGCAGTGGCTATAGTTTATGATCGTAATGTCATGAGTGCACCCAAGGTGGTGGCAAAGGGTGCTGATCTCATTGCTCAAAAAATGAAAGATATTGCAAGAGAGTCTGGTGTTCCCATGGTTGAGAATGTACCTCTTGCACGCGCTCTTTTTAAGTCTGTGAAGGTGGGACAGGTTGTACCTAGAGCGCTTTATCAAGCGGTTGCAGAAGTCTTAGCTTATGTCTATCGCCTTAGGAAGAGGAACATGTGAAATCTAATGAACAAATGAATAAGAATTCAGATCTAGTTATGGCAGTGGGATTGATGGCCATTTTGGCAGTAATGATTATTCCCATGCCCAAGTTTCTTCTCGATATCTGCCTCTCACTTGAAATTGCGCTCTCCGTGATCTTACTTCTCACCTCTGTATATGCCACTCGTGCACTTGATTTCAGTATTTTTCCGTCTCTCCTCTTGATTACTACTCTGTTTCGACTTTCTCTAAACGTAGCTACAACTCGTATTATTCTTTTGCATGGTGCAGAGGAGGGGGTGAGTGCTGCAGGAGATGTGATTCGATCCTTTGGAGAGTTCGTTGTTGGTGGAAACTATGCAGTAGGGTTAATCATTTTTGTCATCCTGATTATTATTAACTTTGTTGTTATCACTAAGGGTGCTGGGCGTGTTGCTGAAGTGGCAGCACGTTTTACATTAGATGCAATGCCAGGTAAGCAGATGTCAATTGATGCTGACCTCAATGCAGGCTTGATCAATGAAGAGGAAGCTCGAAGGAGAAGATCAGAGATTGCACGAGAGGCAGATTTTTACGGAGCCATGGATGGTGCCTCGAAGTTTGTGCGCGGAGATGCGGTTGCTGGCATTCTCGTTGTGGTCGTGAATATTGTCGGGGGTATTATCATTGGTACGCTTCAGAGAGGAATGGACCTGGGTGCCGCTGCTTCCACCTTTACTTTGCTGACTATTGGGGATGGTCTGGTCACCCAAATTCCTGCATTAATTGTCTCTACGGCAGCGGGTATTATCGTTACTCGAACTGCCACGAATACGCATTTTAGCCAAGAAGTATCCAAGCAGCTTCTCATGAAACCAAAAGCACTGATGGCTGCTGCAGGTGTAATGGGATTTATGGCCATTATTCCTGGCCTGCCCTTCTTGCCTTTCATGATTTTGAGTGCAACACTAGGGAGCTTTTCCTACCGCCTGAATCAGAGGCGTGCTACTGAAGAAAAGGAAAAACAGGAGATGATCACGAATGAAAAGCTTAAACCTAATCAGGATAAGCTAGAGAACCTCCTTCCTGTGGATTTACTTGAGCTTGAAGTAGGTTATGGCCTCATCAGTATCGTTGATGTTGAGCAGAATGGCGATCTTCTTGAAAGAATTTCTAATATCAGAAAGCAATTTGCTCTTGATCTTGGATTGATTATTCCGCCGTTGAGAATTCGTGACAATCTTGAGCTTAAGCCTGGTGATTATCAAATTCTACTTAAAGGTGTGCAGATTGGTTCTGGCTCACTCATGGTGGGTCATCTTCTGGCTATGGATCCAGGTCATGTCTCGGATTCAATTGTGGGGATTCCAACCCGAGAGCCTGCCTTTGGATTAGATGCAATCTGGATTAACGCCCGCCAAAAGGAAGAAGCCACATACGCAGGCTATACCGTAGTGGATCTATCTACTGTCATCGCAACTCACCTGACTGAGGTGATTCGACAAAATGCCCATGAGCTATTAGGCCGTCAAGAGCTCCAGCTACTTCTAGATTCATTCAAGCAAAGCGCTCCAAAGGTGATTGAGGACCTAATTCCTCAACTCCTCCCTGTGGGTACTGTCTTGAGAGTGTTGAAGAATTTGCTACGTGAAGGAGTGTCGATTCGGGATCTAAGAACTATTTTTGAAGCCATGACAGACCTTGCTCCCTCTCATAAGGATCCTGTGTTATTGACTGAGCATGTGCGAGCCGCGCTGGGTAGAAATATTACAAAGAAGCTTATTAACCCCGACGGTCTTCTTACTCTAATTACCCTAGATCGAGTCATTGAAGAAACGATTGCTAGCTCTATTATTCAAACAGACCAGGGGCCTCAGCTCTCAGTAGATCCTGAGTTTGTCAGAGCATTTATAGCAGAGCTCAATACTAAAGCGACAAAGATGGCAAGCGAGTCGAGTCAGACTGTGATTCTGTGCTCTCCGCTCATTCGATGGCACCTCAAGCAGTTAATCGATCGATTTATTCCAAATATAGTTGTTCTCTCTCATCAAGAAATTGGATCCAATGTCAGCGTAAAAGCATTTGACACAGTGAGGTTAGCATATGCAGGTTAAGAAATTTGAAGCACCTACAATTCAGGAAGCACTCGATCGGGTAAAAAGTGAACTAGGACCCGAAGCGATCGTATTGCAGACGAAAAAGACTAGAAAGGGTTTTGGTTTAAAATCCCAGGTGATGGTTGAAGTGACTGCAGCTATCTCTGAGCGATCTATGAGTAAGAAGAACTCAGTTGAGAAGCGACTACCCGAGGATAAGAGGGAAATTGTACAGAAGCTTCCAGCAGAAAAACAGGTCGGATTGTACGAAAAAGTTATGGATCGGTATTTTGATCAGGCCGCCCAAACTCAGGAGCAGGTGAATCTAACTCAATCTTCAAAAAAAATTACAGCCACTCGATATGCAGACATTGATTCTGAAGAGGCTCACGGTAAGCCTGCATCTGCAGGGGTGTTATTGAGTTCAGCTCCCATTCAAAGTAATAAGGAAAAAAGTACGCCCCTACCACCTCCTTTTCTTGGGGTTCAAGAGAAGGAAGTTCTCTTAAGAGAATCAAATCGAGGTGACTCTCAAGATTATCGCTCATTGCAGGATGAAGTAAGTTTCCTGAAGAAGATTATTGAAGAGCTACAGAGTTCTCGAGCTCAAGGAACATCGGCTTCAGGTAGGGCATCCGATTGGGGTGGTACTATGAGTAGTCTTCTTGATACTCCTGCCATTCAAGACTGCTTTGATGAGCTTGTTATGAATGGAGTTGAAAGAAAGCTAGCTTTGAATCTCCTGAAAAAAGTTGCATTTGAGTTGGGCGTAGAGTTATCGCAAAGCGCTGAAAAGGTAGCAGATCTACTTGCTCGAGAGATTCTTGAGACGATTAAGGTTTGTTTACCTTTCGAAGGTCTAAAAGGTACAACCGCTCAAGCTACGATGGGGTCAACTCCTAAAGTTTTTGCGTTTATTGGGCCAACAGGAGTTGGCAAGACAAGTACGCTTGTTAAGCTAGCGAGTGAATTGCAAGTAAGTCAGAATTTAAAGTTGGGACTCATCAATTTTGACTGCTTCAAGCTCAATTCTTTTGATCAGCTCGCAACCTACGGAAAATTACTTCAGGTTCCGTTTCGTACAGTAGCATCAGTCGCAGATCTTAAGATGGCTTTATCAGACTTCAGAAGTTTAGATCTCGTTCTTATTGATACGACTGGAAAGTCGCATAAAGACTCAGAGGGTGTAAGGCAGATTCAATTAGCTTTAGATCATATTGATGGGCTTGAGACTCTCTTAGTTCTTTCAGCAACAACAAGAGATGCCGAACTTTATGATGCTTATTATCGATTTTCAGCATTTACTCCTCAGGCCTTGATTGTCTCAAAATTAGATGAGGTAGTGAGCTATGGAGGAGTATATAACCTCTCCCAAAAAGTGAAGTGCCCCTTAGCGTACTTCACAACTGGGCAGAAAGTTCCTGATGACATTGAAAAGGCTACTCCTGAGCGATTGGTCTCACTCCTCATGGATCTTGTGTAGTTCTAGTTTTAACAAATCAAATTTCAGGTATGATAGTAGTAGTATATGAATAAGTGATGAGTCATTAAATGAATCATTAAAGGTAGGTTCAAGGAATGAGCTTAAATCAAGGGATTCAGAAATATAAAGAGAGCTTAAAGAGGGTTGAAAAAAAAGAAGTCAGCAATCCCGATAAGAAGGTGAAGAAGGTAGGCTCATCTTCAGAGTTGAATGAAAATATTGAAAAGCTAGTCTTGAGTCAAGAAAGCGAGCAGCAAAGGGAGAAAGATGCTGCTGAATTGCAGAAAGAGATCGAGGCTGAGTTTCAGTTGGATGCTGCTCACACCTCAAAGCTAGTCAAAGAAGATATTTCTCCTGCGAATAGCTCAAGAGATAAGCTAGTAGTCGAGTATGCCTCCTTAATTAAGTTCATAGCACAGAAAATTGCCGCTAGATTGCCAGCAAATATTGAGCTTGATGATCTGATGAGTTCTGGAGTTATTGGATTAATGGATGCAATGGATAAGTATGATCCAGCTCGAGATAATAAGTTCAAAACCTATGCTGAGTTCCGAATTAGAGGAGCCATTCTTGATGAGCTCAGGGCACAAGATTGGGTGCCTCGTTCAGTACGTGAGAAGGCCAAACTTTTAGAGAGATGTTATCAAAAAATTGAACAGAAGTCGGGTACTCAAGCCACTGAGGATCAGGTGTGTCAGGAGCTAGGTATAAGTAAGGAGGAATACTACGATCTGCTCAATCAAGTCAGAAGTGTTTCATTACTTTCGTTTGATGATGTGGCGCACTTTTCAAAAGCGGATAAAAAGGCTTTGCACCAGGGAGGTGACGGCTCTTTGGGGAGGGGCTCAAATCCCCTCAGAGAAATGAATGTGCTGGCTGTAAAAAAGTTAATAGCGGAAGCCATTCGTGAGTTGCCTGAAAAACAAAGACTCGTTCTTTCTTTATATTATTACGAAGATCTTAACCTGAAAGAAATTGGTAGGGTTTTAGAAGTCACTGAATCGCGTGTGAGTCAACTACACACTCAAGCTATTCTTAAGCTGAAGAGCAAGTTAAAGAATCATTTTGATGATTTCCTCGCATTTATGCAGACTTAGTTGGTTTATGCGGGGAGTATCTTAGGTATTTCATCGAACTTTAGAGCTGATCTACGAGTCCATGATGGTGTACTACTACAAAAATGTGTCTCAAGTTTTTATACAACTCAGCCGATCCTTTTCTTAGATATGTGGCAATCCTCAGGTGTAAAGAATAAGCTTTTAGCAGTGGTTCGTAAGCGAGAAAAAGAGCGCCTCAAGCCTCACTTTCATGTCAAAAGAGTAGAAGCGAATGTTGAACTCATGACTCATAATCATACTTCTGTGTCAACACAGAGAGTTAGACTAATACTCAATGACTTGACCAATCAGGGAGGTGGTTTTTTTTCTCAGCAGGCGTTTTCTCAGGGCGAAGAATTAATGATTACTATTCATGAGCCTATGAGTCTAAAGATTCATGCTAGGGTTGTATGGTGCCAAACATCCTCCACAGGGAGGCATGTGATCTCCAAAGAGTCATTTAATCATCGCGTGGGTGTTAAGTTTATCTTAACACAATCTGATGAAAGTACAAAATTAGATGAATTTATTAAACTTATCACTGAAGCTGGGCTCGGTCTAAGTACAAAATAAAAAAAGGCAAACCCAAGTTAATGAGTTTGCCTTGATCTGCTTTTGTTTAGGTATCAAATATGTAAGCCTAGAGTAAGTGCGTACCTTCTATCTTCTCTTTTGCCTACATTTAGCGCTAATTCCTCGCCATACGTTGCAGCATCAATGGTAAGGAAACGTAGATCGATGCCTGCTCCTGCACATAGGTAGCCTTGATTAATGCCTGCTCTGAATTTAAAGATCTTCAGACTTGTTTCTGCTCCTATATGCAGAAGGCGATAAAAGCTGCCTGATGAGTTATTGTTAATGTCAGTCACTTCAAATGCAAATGAAGTATCGGAGAATATGAATAAATCAGAACGAGATAGGTTTACTCCTACCCCAAGAGTTCTTCTTGATTCGATCACTGTTCCTCGTGCATCTTTGAGGAGATTCAAGCTCGAGTTCCTTTTATATTGAGCATTTAGAACGTTTTGAACAGCAAGACCCGTGTTAAGATCCCATCCGCCGAAGCTAAGAAGCTTATAAGTAGCTCCTAGATCAAAGTCGACTTTTACACCATCGCCCCCAAATTGATTTAATTGAGTATCCTTATTTAGTAATTTGATCAGATTAAGTTCAGGAGATCCAGAGGCACGGTAGCTGAGATGGGTGGTAAATCCAATCGAAAGTGTTTCTTCCTCCAAAAACTTTCTACTGATGGTTAGGGCAGGGCCAATATCCATCAATGCCAGCCCTGATGCTGAAAGTTGATTAGTAAGTCCTAAATTGACTTGACCGCTTGCGATCAGCCCTAAGGCAATTGCGAGTTTTCTTCCCTCAATTGGAGCAAGGTACCAGGCTGGTAGAACGAGTTGAATTCTGGAGTGATTAAACTTTCCCGTTGTATTAAATGCGTTACTGATCGTATCTCCACTACCTGTGAGTGTGGCGTAATTACTTATAGTATTTGCACTCACTTCAGGAGTGATTTGAAGGAGAGTGAGCCTAGAGTGAGGGTTCGCTGTAGCTCGAGCGGGGTTGTAGAAAAAGTTTTCATCATAGAGACCTGTTGTTATGATCACCCCACCCATTCCCTTACTTCTAACGCTGAGAAACGGGCTTAAAATTTCATCAGAAGCTAATGCTGAGGGTATAGTAGAGAGAGAAAGAAGAATAATACTGATGAGCTTTTTAAATGGAATAGGTGTTTTCATCGGCAGTCTCCAATAGAGGCATTTAATAGGGTAGCTCGGAAGGGGGGGCAGTCTGAGTTCTCATTTGATCCACAACCTATAAAGGTCGTACTACTTGGTCCAAATTGAGTATTAAGATTAGGTAAGGAGTCTTCAAGTTTTCCGACATCAAATTCAGCTGCCTCAAGTCTTTGAATAGAAACAGCCAGCTCAAGTACTCCTGAGGAGATCATACCCATAGTAACATCCCCACTGAAATCACTTCTAATAGCATTTTGGTAATTGATCGGTTTTCCTAGTTTAAGCTTACTGCCAGAGGGTGCTGAACATAGGCTCAGATCGGCACTAGTACCCTTTAGTACACTCAGACATCCTGATGGGTTTTGCACAAAGTCTGACATCTTAAGAGTGTTTGGTGTAGATTGATTTTCAGCAAGTAAGTAGGCTAAAAATGTAAGGGTAGAGATAAAACCTAAATATTTAGATTGGGTTGTGGATTGAATTTGATAGCTCTTGTAAATCGTGCTGTCAAATAGTGCTTGTCTCCCTTCACTCGAGGGATGATCAATAAGTTTAGCAATGACTGTCAATAACATCCCATAGCTATGCTCTTTAGCTAATTGACACGTGGTTGATGATGATGGTGGAGGTGGTGAAAAGATGTTTGATGGAGTTCCAATTGTGGGAAAATAGATAGAATTGAGTTCCATTTGCTGAGATAAAGAGGCTTGGCTTGAGTTACTGGAAGTATCTGATACAAGGTTGTCGTACAAGGCTTTCATGAGTTTGCCAGGAGATATCCCGGCCTTTAGTAATCCCATATAGACTGATAGAGAAAGCTTTGAATCCAAGTCATTCGTTGAAATTTTAGAGAGGTATTCCTCAGCACAATTGAAGTTATTCTCATCTAAGCAGGCTTCAGCTGCAGTACGATATTGTGCATCATTGCTGGGCTTATCTAGGCTATTAAATATGTTGCACCCAGTCAGATTCAATAGTGCAAGGATACAGACAGACGCTTTGACGTGTTTCACATTCAGCTCCCTTTTCAATACAGACTTGACCTTACGGTTTTATCTCATGTTAAAGGGTAGATGATTCAATGTAAAAGAGTTTCCTAGTCAATCCAGTTAGAATTTTTAGCTAAGTCGATGACTTGTCTTTTTAGGTGATCTAAAGAATAATCATTTTTTAGTATAAAATCGGCATGCTTAACTCGCTCAGTGTCAGGAACTTGACTCTCAATGATTTTGCGAGCTAATGCAGGGTCAATCGGCTTTCTCTTGATGGTTCGTTCGATTTGAAGATGAGGGTCAGACTCAATGACAATCAGTCCATTGAGGTCACTATATCTTCCTGACTCGATTAATAGAGCAGCTTCATAGAAGATCACCCTGTGATGGGCAGCAAGCTCAATAAATTTTTCGATACTTTTCCGATAGATGAGCGGATGTAGAATTGCCTCAAGGTCTTTTCTAGCTTCATTGTCGTTGAAGACAATCTCCCTGAGAGCATCTCTATTTACTGTGCCAAAACGACTCATGATGGCAGTGAAACCCTCTTGGCCCTCATGTAAGAGCTCATGAGCAATCAAGTCAGCATCTACCACCGGTAGTCCTAATTCTCTCAATTGCTCAGCTACAGTCGTTTTGCCTGAAGCAATTCCACCCGTAATTCCCCAGATCTGCACCTTCTCAAGTTTTTTTGCCTCATCCCAATAGTTATTCATTTCATCTAGAGTGGAATCTTCAGGCTTTTTCCCTAATGACTTCAGGCGCTTTTCTACATGTCTAAATCTTCTCTCAAATCGTTGAATGGTTCCTCGAAGTGCATTCTCAGGGTTAAGTTGATTCAAATAGGCTAAGTTGCAGATCGTGAATAAAAGATCACCTAACTCAGATTCTGTTTTTTTCCTCAGCTCCTCACGCTTTTCGGATTCGGCCTGAAGCAATAAGATTTCCTTCTTAAACTCCTCAAGCTCCTCTTCAAGTTTTGAAATCGGGCCATCCATGTCGTTCCATTGGAACCCCACTCGAGTGACTTTTTCAATCACGCGAGAGCTTCTTTGAAGAATGGGTAAGCCCTTAGGAACTCCATCTAGTACACTTTCCTCAAGTTTTTTTGCCTTTTCCTTGGCTTTTTGTTTTTCCCAACTTTGAATAGCCTGATCTGCTGAGTTCACTTGAATGTCCCCAAAAACATGGGGATGCCTTGAAATCAGTTTTTGATTCAAGCTCCGAGCAACGCCAAAGATATCAAAGGCACCTACCTCTCGTGCCATTTCTGAGTGAAGCAGGACTTGCATGAATACATCTCCTAGCTCTTCTTGAAACGAATTTTTGAGTTTTTCCTTCTTTAGATCTTGGCTGGATTGAATCTGATCGATCACGTCAATCACTTCAAAAGACTCCTCAATTAAATACTGCCTTAAGCTCTGATGGGTTTGAGCCTGATCCCAAGGGCATCCTCCCGGTGCTCTCAATCGATGAATAGTTTCAATGAGTTCGAGAAGAGTTTCGGCATTAATTGTATTTGAAAAAGGGGGTTGTGTCTTAGTCATGGTTATTAGCCATTAGCATGGAATCTTCAGATGAGCGAGGTGTTCTGTGTTAGAGTTGTGATCATGAGTCGCCAAAATCTAGCACGTTGGCAGAAAATAGCTGAACGCCAATTGAATAAAGTTCTCACTGTCGTTAAACAGAATCGAGGGTTGCGGTCCATCGGTCCGAAAGTGGATTGGAAGGTGGAGTTGCTCATTGTAGGGCAGGTGAGGATGCGTAATCTCAATCGGCAGTACAGAGGAAAAGATTATCCTACCGATGTATTGAGTTTCTACACTCCAGAGCCTTTATTTCAGCTTGGTTTTTTAGGAGAACTCGTGATTTGTTTGCCTGTCATGGAGTCTCAAGCTAAAAAGTTGAAGCACTCTAGCTCCATTGAGTTAGATGTGTTGTTGGTTCATGGGCTTTTGCACCTGCTCAGGCTAGATCATGAAAAAAACAGTGATGAGGCAAGAGTTATGGCCAAGTGGGAACTCAAGTGTCTTAAATCTATGGGCTATGAGAAATACCAGTTAGGCTTGATCGATCGTGCAGGGTCAGGTAAAAGAAAGCTATGAATTACTCTTTACACGAAGTCCGAGAGTCCTTAAGTCGCTTGAGCGAGAAACTCACTTTCCTACGAGGTTCGCTTTGACCTCCCGGTCAAAGAAAGAAGGATTCAAGAGCTAACGGAGCTTTCTAATCAAGAAAGTTTCTGGAGTGATAATCGTAAGGCTCGTGCTTTAAGTCAGGAAAAGTCTCGTCTTGAAACTGAAGTGAATGAGTTTTTTGAGTTAGAGCGCTTGTTGAGTGATGCCTCCACCTTGTTTGAGCTTGCTCAAGAGGCGAATGATGAGTCCTCCTTGGAAGAGGTTGCTCAACTTGTTCAAGAGCTTTTAAATAGATTTGAAAAAGTAGAGTTTCAAAAGATGTTCTCAGAGGAAGCTGATCCCAAGAATGCTATCCTCACCATCAATGCAGGAGCAGGTGGAACTGAGTCCCAAGATTGGGCTCAGATGTTATTCAGAATGTATCAGCGTTGGGCTCAAGATAAAGGATTTAAGATCGAGCTTTTAGATGCGCTCACAGGTGAAGAAGCTGGGATTAAGAATGCTACTCTTCTGATTTCAGGAGCTTTTGCTTTTGGTCTTCTGAAGTCTGAGGCGGGAGTGCATCGTTTAGTTCGAATTTCACCGTTTGACTCTAATGCTAGACGACATACATCCTTTACCAGCGTGTTTGTTTCCCCAGAAATCGATGATGATTTTGAAGTGGTGATTAATCCAGCCGATTTGAGAATTGATGTCTATCGTGCCGGAGGTAAGGGCGGGCAAGGCGTTAATACGACAGATTCAGCTGTTCGAATTACCCACATGCCCTCTGGTATTGTTGTCGCTTGTCAGCAAGAGCGCTCACAGATCAAGAATAAAGACCTGGCTATGAAAGTCCTTCGCTCGCGTCTTTATGAGAGGCACCTTGAAGAGGAGCGAAAAAAGCAAGCAGTGATTGAGGATTCAAAAAAAGACATTGCTTGGGGAAGTCAAATTCGATCTTACGTTCTTCATCCTTACAAGATGGTCAAAGATCATAGGACAGGATTTGTTGTGCCTACTGCTGAAAAGACGCTTGATGGCGATTTAGACGGATTTATCAAATCCTATCTCACATGTAGAATTACGGGAGAGTGGGCGCGCGGTGGAGGCGATGATCTCGCGTAATTGACATTCCTCATGAGATGAAGCACATTCGCTGCAGCACAGAAGGGGCAGCAGCTTATGGAGAAAGTATCATCCGAGAAAATTCAATCCATCTTTAATGATCTAGAAGGCATTGATGGGGATTTTGCCCAAAAAATCGAGCCTTTTCTAGAGGGCCTCTATAAGTACTACTTTAGGTGCGATATTTCAGGATGGGAGAATGTTCCTCAGAACAGAGCGTTATTTGTTGGAAATCATAATGGCCTTCTGACTTTTGAAGTTTTGATGATTTTCTACGCATGGTGGAAACGATTTGGAACTTCGCGCAAGGCATTTGGTCTTGCTCATAATATTGCATTGAAAAACCCGTTCTTCGAATGGATTATCCCCCGCCTAGGAGCTATTCCTGCATCTCCGGAGCTTGCGCTTGAAGCTCTGAATCGCGATTATTCCCTTTTAGTTTATCCTGGGGGGGAGAAGGAATCTTTCCGGCCCTATAAAGAAAGAAAAAAAGTCGATTTTTATCAGCGGAAAGGCTTCATTCGTCTTGCCCTGAAGGCTAACGTGCCTATTGTTCCTATTGTGAGCGTGGGAGCTCATGAGAGTTATGTGATTTTGCACCGAGGAGAGGAGTTGGCAGAGAAGTTAGGCTTGAAAGAGCGTTTTAGACTTCATGGCTTACCTATTACCTTTAGATCTTTGTTCTTTCTCTGGTGTGTAACCACTGGAATCTTTACATTTTTCCCGCTTCTGCTTGCTCCTGGTGCCTTTTTTTGGACCTTTATTCCTCTCCCTGCCAAGATGACCTTCAAAGTGCTTCCTCCTGTTTATGTATCCGAGATGATGGATCCAGATTTGACCGAGGAACAAAATATTCAAAAAATTTACGATCACGTTACGGGCCTGATGCAACGAGTGTTGCTTGAGGAGTACTCAAAACGAAAGTACCCTATATTAGGATAGGGCTCTTGGCTTTAGTTTGCTCAAAGTCATTAAAAAACTGTTAATTTTTTTCGAATCAGCGTTGACTTTATTTGTCATATCGACTACTTCTTTCTCATCAACACGTTTGTTTACACCTAGTGACTTTAATGCGGGGGTGTAGTTGAGTTGGTTACAACGTCGCCCTGTCACGGCGAAGGCCGAGGGTTCGAGTCCCTTCACTCCCGCCATTCTTTATAATTCCTAAAAAATATCAAATAATAAAAATTTCTGGTCCTCCGGGTCTCAGTGTTTCTTCTTTTTCCTTTTTCTTTAATCTAGACTAATTGATCCTCACGGTAAACTTGGGTTACATAGGGTCAATAATTGGCAACATTGAGCTGGTTCAGTTCAAGTACGGTCGAATCCGACCGAGGAGTAGTTTTTATGATGGAAGATTTTGAAGATGAAGGCACTGAAAATAAATCCTCTGAATTTGCAAAAATGCTTGAGGATTCTTTTAAAAATACAAAGAGAAATCTATCTTCAGGCGATAAGATCACAGCAGAGGTTTTATCCATCGGAAAAGATGAGGTCTATGTTTCCACAGGCACGATGTATGACGGTTTAGTACCTAGACGAGACCTACTAGATTCAGAGGGAACAATCACTTGTAAGGTTGGAGATCACCTTACTCTTTACGTCACGAGTGTGCGAGGCTCGGAGATCTATCTTTCTCCAAAGCCTACGGCTAAAAATGTTGCAGATGATTTGGAAGATGCTTTTGATATGGAGCTTCCTGTTGAAGGGAGGGTGACTGAGGTGTGCAAGGGAGGGTTTAGAGTTTCTATTCATGGAAAGTCTGCGTTTTGCCCGATTAGTCAAATGGACGCTCAGCGCATTGAAAACCCAGAAGAGTATGTGGGTAGAAGATTAGAGTTTCGGATTACTCAGTTCTCAGAAGGCGGAAGGAATGTAGTGGTCTCCCGGCGTAAACTTCTGGATGAGCAGAGAAGTCTTTCTGAAGGCGCATTTTTAGACGAAAATCATGTTGGAACAGTGATGAGAGGTCAAGTCACACGCATGGAGAAATTTGGTGCGTTTGTGAGACTTGATTCAGGTCTTGAGGGTTTACTCCATATCTCTGAGCTCAGTTGGTCAAGAGTGAATGATCCATCCGAAGTTCTGAGGGTTGGACAAGAGGTGTTTGTTAAAGTCCTTAAAGCAGATGATAAGGAAGGGCATTTAAAGATTTCTCTATCCTTGAAACAGGCTCAAGCTGAGCCTTGGAGTCAACTCCCTACTCATATTCAGGCAGGCTCAGTGGTTTCAGGTAAAGTCACTCGCTGCATGAAGTTTGGCGCTTTTGTTGAGTTAATCCCAGGGGTAGAGGGACTAATTCCTTTATCTGAGATGAGTTACACAAAGCGTGTAGTACGCTCTGATGAGCTTGTTCATGAGGGTGAGACGGTTTCAGTAATGATCAAGGAGCTGAACTCCTCAGATCGTAAAATTCTCCTATCACTTAAAGATGCAGGAGCTGATCCTTGGGCATTAGTCCCTCAAAAGTTTCCGGTAGGGGCTATTATTAAAGGTCAAGTTGAACGACGAGAGCCTTATGGTTTGTTTGTTAAGCTTGATGATGGAGTGGTTGCTTTATTATCGAAGTCAAAAGCGTTAGAGGAATCTAGCTTTAACTTTGAGAAGGTGAAGCTTGGAGAGGAAATTTTCGTTCAAGTAGCTGAGCTTAACCTAGATCAGCGAAGAATCTCACTTTCAGTTCCTAGAGATCCTGAAGCAGGAGAGTGGAAGTCTTACACACAAACCTCTACAGGGAGTTTTGGAACTCTAGGAGATCAGTTTAGCAAACTTCTCAGCCAAAAAAAGAAAAGCTAAAACATCTCAAACGAGTTTGCGGCTCATTCTTGAATGAGGATTTGCCGATTTTTAGAAGAGATTTCCTTCCAGCCCGCATTGAGATGCTGGAGGGAAATCTTTTCCATCCCTCATACTTGATCTCTTTATTGACTGTTCTCTAGAGAGAGTGGAGTTATGAGTTTGAGGTTTGAGAGTGCTCTACTACTCTTTGAGAGCTTTGCTCTTAAAATACCCACAAGTCACGAAATGAAACATCTGAGAAAGACAACCACAACGTTTATCGCAAACTTCAGGCTCTGGGGTAGGCGCACTTCCAAAGTTAACCGGTTGAGTGATGAATCCTAGTTTTTTTAAGAATTGAAGTTCTGATTGTATCTGCCATTTTGTGGTTGAGCGAGGATTGAGATAGAGAGTCCGAATATTAGAGTCTTTTTCCTTAAAGATAAGTCGATTTCTGTACTTGATGCTACTTGGCTCAGTAGAGATAAAATACGCTCCGATACTTCCATATCGTATGAGGTGCTCTCGCCCTTGATTTTCATGCTGATGTGGAGATAGAAGCGGAGTGGAGTGTAAAGATTCAGAGTCTTCTTCATTAATTACATCTATATCAATGCCTGTTCCGTGATGTACTGCTTGAGATTCAATCCATTGAAGTCCTTCGAGAAAGGTCTGAGATGAGATTCTATGAGTAGGATTTATCCTTACAGAGGCTTCTAAAAGAAGATCAAGATGGGATAGCTCAAACGCTCGAGATTGTTCCCCCTCATAGAGTTGGAGTTCTCGATGAAGACAAGCATGAAATTCTACAAAATTTCTGTGCATTGCATGTTGTAAGCAGTCTTCTGAAAAAAACCACTCAGGGTATTGAGATTTTAAAAGAATAAATGCCAAAGTGCCCCAGGAAAAAACGTCCGACTTAAATGCGTTTTCTTGCTTTTCTATGACCGAGGTACCAGGCCACCCTAAATCAGTTCCACGATGGATGATGTGATTCAGGACTTCAGGTGCTGAGTACTGAAGACTTCCAATATCTGGACGTTTTAGGATTTGATCCTCTCTAATGAGAGTGTGAGGTGAGACTGTAAATTCAAAATCGGTAAGCACAAGATCAATCGGCAATCCAGAATCTGGATCTAGTGAGACTAGGAAGTTTTCTGGTTTAATGTCAAAATGTGCAAATCCCATGCTATGAAGCCGGGCAAGACCCTGAGTCACTCGAGAGACTAGAGCTAGCTTTTGATGTTGCTTTAGTCGAGTCCATGATTTTGAGTGCTGTATAGAAGAGAAAAGATCTTCTGAATAAACCGGAAGATTAATGAAAAATTCGTGTGTTTCAATGGGTTGTACCAAACCAGCCCTATGTCTGAGGTCCAAGCTTAAAATTAAGTTCATTAAATTCAGCTCAGCGTTAAAAAATTGCCTCGCTTTCCCCGAGGATCTCGCAGGCACCATGCTAATCCAGCTTGACCAGTTTTTTGTATGAATGACTTGATACGTGATTTTTCGTGGGCTCTCATGGAGTTTTAGTGAGAGTAGTCCTGTATCTGGAGAGTATTTAAAAAAAAGGGGAGTAGACCTTGTTGGAGTTTTATGAATAAGAGTAGGTGGATGGGATAGAAGTGACCTAGAAGATGTTGTATCCTTCTCCTTTATCCAAGATAGGAGATTAAAAACTGATGAAACCTCTAAATCTCTTGATAAATCTTCATGGAGTATGCTCCAGAATTTTTTAAATGAGGTAGAGATTTCTGAGTCTATTTCATGGTTTTTGACAAAAAGTAAAAACTCGAGGAGTTCCTCATATTTTTGATTCACACGCAGTTCAATTTGGTGGGACGGACTTTCGTGTTTTCCTCGTGATTCAAGACTAGAAATTTGAGATTGGACAAAAGCGAGTTCCTCATTAATTTTGAGGGATGTCGCATGAGATGAGTTGGATAATCCAAAGATAAAAAGCAGACCCAACAGAAATTGAGTCAAATAAGTTCTCTTCTTAGAAATCATCATCAACTTATAGCTCAAGAAGGAGTATTGTACCAGGGTGATCTCATTGCTTAAAGATGAGTTATTTTACCGACTCAAGCTAAACCCAATCTGTGGAATTGCTCTGAATGCCGCGACAGGAGTTGTGGTCGTACTGGTAGGGACAAGGCCATCAAAAAAATCTGAGTTCATAAACTCCCTAAAAATATGCTCAGCGACGGACGTATCGTAGCCATAGTAGTCGTCGATATTATCATCATGAATCTGAATCTCTGTAGTACTAAACTCTACAAATAGAAGAGGGACCAAGGGTAGGCGCGCAGGCAGACGGTGAACGGTCACAAAATAAGGGTTTCCTCTCAGAGTTAGGTGAATGATTCCTTCGATATAGCTCACCACATCGATTCCTGATGGGGGTAACAAGTGTGCCACTCCAGGCCCCTCAGGTCCACGAATATCAAGTGATATATTCATGCCTCCAGCGGTATATTGAGTCTTGAGGAGAGTTGCTAATCCATTAGCCGCTTCCTGAGTGGATGTGGTAATAGGAATAGTACTTTCGTTCGTGCCCCAAAGCCAACCCCAGCATGACTGAGGCGGTAGTACTTCAATGCCACCAACGAGTGTGCCAGGAGTTTTTCCAAAGCTTGCTTTAAGTTTCATGTCAAGTAACCACCAAGGTGGTGCAAGCCTAGGAGGTTCTAACAGCGGTATTTCAGCCATTGAAGAGTTGGGGTGCGTCCAGGCAGAAGTTGGAGTGAAAGAAAAATGAGACAAAATCAAAAAAAAATAAAAAATAAAATTGATCATTTACACTTCCCTTAAGTATGGGGGTATAGCTGAATCATTCCAAAAAAAAAATAGTTAAAATTACGTACTATTGACACGTAAGTAAAAAGCATAAAAAATATCTTATGAATCAACCTATAATATCCCAACAGTTATCAGAACAAAAGTCTTCCACCGTAGAAGCGCTAGTTTCACGTTTGGGTTTATTCACTGCCACTATGCTTGTAGTGGGTTCCTTGTTAGGGTCAGGTATTTTTAAAAAAGTAGCTCCCATGACTCTCGCACTTCAATCTCCAAAGCTTGTCCTTTGGTCTTGGTTTTTTGCAGGAATCATGACTTTATTTGGAGTACTCACTTATGCTGAAGTTGCAGCAAGGGTGGCTCAAACTGGCGGCTTGTATGCATATCTTCGATCCATGTACGGCAAGACGGTAGGATATCTCTTCGGTTGGTCTTGTTTTTCAGTCATTCAATCGGCTTCTATTGCATCCATTGCTTTTGTGTTTGCAGAAGCTGTGATTAGGGTCTTTCCTCAGGCTTTTGAGTCGCATCAACTCAAATCGATTGCAATTGGAACTATCGTGCTTCTAACTCTAATTAACTACATAGGGGTATTGTTTGGAGCATGGGTTGAAAATATTTTTACCCTTATAAAAACAATTGGAATTTTGGGAGTTGCGATTTTAGGATTTATCTTCGGTAAATCACATGTTTCTCCAGTAGTATCAGATGCAAGTCAATTAGTGGCTTCTTCTCCGTCAGGTATGCCGCTGGTTCAAGTTATGTTCACATCGATGCTAAGTGCCTTTTGGGCGTATGATGGGTGGAACAATGTTGGATTTGTTGGTGGAGAAGTGAAAAACCCTAAGAGAAATATTCCTCTGGCCTTGATCTCCGGTGTTTTATTCATTCTCTTGATCTACCTCATTGTGAACTTCTCCTATTTCTACGCCCTACCCTTTGAAGAAGTGATGGAGATTGCAAAAAATTCAGACAAAATTTTTGCAGTTGAGATGATTCAGCGAATCCTAGGCTCGAATTGGGCATTTTTTGTCTCTGTGCTAATTATGGTTTCAACATTTGGCTCAACTAATGGATCCATCTTGTCATCTGCTAGAATTTATTATGCAATGGCTAAAGATCAAGTCTTTATCCCGTCGCTAGCTCAGGTTCACCCCAGATTTAAAACTCCTTCGCAAGCGCTTGTTCTTCAAGGAGTCTGGGCAAGTATACTGGTTATGCTAGGAAGTTTTGATCAGCTAACAGATATGCTGATGTTTGCATCTTTTATTTTTTATGGTCTGGGAGCCTATGGATTGTTTTTACTGAGGAAGAGAAACGTGGGGAGCTCTCCGTTTTTGGTTCCCACATTGATTCCGGTGCTTTACATTATTTTTTGCATTCTTATCGTTGGAGTAACTTTGGTTCAGACGCCTCGGCAGAGTACCATTGGATTACTTTTGATTGGTGCAGGGTTACCTATTTATTTTTTGATTCAGAGATTTTTGATCTTAAAAAAGGAAAGTGGAACTATTTAAGTCTAGTTTTGAAAGGATAAATATAGAGGTATGTACTGAAAATATAGTTCTTAACAATAGCAGCCGGCTCGAGAATCAAAAAAATATGAGTTCTTTGTTTAATCTGCTAGGCCATTAGTTTTGTTTAGGTTCCAAGTCTTAAGGTAAATTTACTTTATTAATCTCATCGGAATTACTTACTTTTTGACTCTTGGAAATCCATTCCGACTTTTTCACTTTTGTTATTTCGAATGAGTACAGTAGAGAAATCTTTAGCGTTAACATAACCCACTCTCCAGTGTCCCTGTGTTGTTGCATCATCATGAATTGCCCCAGGTTCAGAGTATACAGCAGATCCGAATGGCACCCTAAAACCCGAGATTCGAACCAAATCTTTGCCTGACGCTGAATCCTTAACCATTCTTGCTAAAAGATAAACCCCTCCCGCTTGAGCATCCATGGGTTCATGATAGTGTGGCTCATCGTGATATTCGAGATATAAGCCCTTTCCGTTCATAATAAAGGAGGGAACATAATTCACTCCTACTGTCATATCAAAAATTGGAAATTGGCTTTGAGTCTCAAACCTAAAATAGTCTCCTGAATGTACAAGATGAGCTTTGTAGTACCTAAGATTATCTTCGGTAGCCTCAACAATAGGGACCCTAATCATCTTCTCAGAAATGTCTAAGGTGAGTTGCCCATATCCACCCAAAAGGTTAGATTCATCAGCACCCCCATGAGTCTCAGCGTCCCAATGTCCCTCGATGTCCGTATATTCTAGTCCTTTCGGAGGAGTCTGGAGCTGCGACTTAAAATGACGTACACCGCTACGAGCCACTTCTTCTGGAGAAACGCAAACTAGACCCCTACCTGCAACAAACTTATAGACTCGATCCCGATTCACGATGTTAGTAATAGTATGAGTTGTCATGTTTGATTCCGGGACTCCAGCACAACTTCGATCAACTCCAAGTTCTTTGAGAAGCTTTTGCTTGAGTCTATTTGGATCAATATCCTCTATTGTATCTGGAGTTATTGCATGTAGCTGAGTTGGTGAGGTCTCGGAGTGCAAAACTGTTTTAGATGTCGAATGTTTACCCTTTTTATCAGCATGAGCCAGCTCAAAGGGATTAAAAAAAAATAAAAAAAATATTAAAAAATAATTAAAATATTTAAATAAATACATATTTAAATATTTTCATATTATTAATGAATTAAAAATGTGTCTGATCTATTAAAAGTGAAAGTTTAAATATAATATAACATAGGTTCCAACTGACGCATCTGTCATTTTTTCAAATTAAAATGTAGAAACCAGCAATCTGAGATTGAGTTCGATGTTTGAGTTTATTTATAAATGATCCTGTCCCAAAAATAGAAAATAGTTGATTTATAATAAAAAAGGCTTTTTTTTAGGTGCTTAAATCAAAAAAAAGAGAACGCCTGATGCGGACCTTCTACCTAACTCGATCTCTTTAGAAGAAATTTCAGTTACTCATCAATCCTTATCAAGGTCCAACTTTAGCGAGAAGAGGTCGTCCAAGAGTTCATTTGAGGAGAGCTTTTCTAGGGATCTGCCATCTGGTGTGGAGTGGTTGCTAATGGAGAGCGCTTCCGCCTAAGTACGGCACTCGGACCACTGCTCATTGCTATTTCACAGATTGGACTAGATCAGGCCTTTTTCTAAGGCTTTGCAAACTTTGCCTTGCCTTCATGGATAAGAGAGGAAAAACGAAGAGAGATCTGTATAGTGTTAATGGCTCACAAGTCGTCACTCAATCTCTTCTAAAGACGATTGCATTGATTGCCCTCAATACCGACCTAAGCGTGCCATAGAGTTCTCACTTCTGGTAGACTCAGAAGTAACTCCGCTTGCTACAACCCTGAGTTCTGCTCATCAGCATGATAAAAATCTGCTGGACTCCGCCCTGGCACAGAATCCAATAGGTACTGGAACTTACACCAAAACTAAGCTCTTAGGAGATAAAGGGTACGTCGGAGGAAGGCAAGAGCTGACTGCAGGGATTCATGGATACCAGCCCATTTTTCACCCAAGAAAATATCACTTAGATCAGCTGAAACCTTCTCAAAGAAAGTTACTCATTCAACATCGAGGGAAAATAGAGAGAACCATCAGCTGGTTGAAAAGCTAGAGGAGAATCAAGTATTGCTATGAAAGATCATTTGGTGCCTACCAAGCATTCCTAGATCTAGGATGCCTTTTGATCTCATTCCAAAAACTACATTTATGATTTTTGGGACAGGCTCAATTATAATAAAAACTCGAACTAACCCCGCCCACCTAAAAGAGCTAACGCGCGCTATCAGCCCTTCACGGTAAATCCAAGGGCTTGAAGCCTAAAAATAGGCGCCCTCACCTTAGATTATCTCAGATAAGAGCATACTCACTTCATACCCGATCAAATATAAAGGAATAAAATTTTTTATCTTTTAATGAATCATTCGAGACGCGGCATGTAGGTCCATGGCACCCACTTCTTGAGTTCCTGTACGATAATTTTCAATAAGCAAAGAATCTCGTGTCGGGAATGCCTCAAGGATCTCGATTTGCTCCTGATCGTCAGTATCGCGGGCTACTATGATGTACCAGATACTGGGATCCTCACTTGGATAAAACTTAATAAAGTAATAAAGTCTATACCCTTCTTCCTCATCAATCACAGTACTCCACACCTCATCAGGAGTCTGAAGCGTCTCCTCAAGGCAACCCTGATAGAGCTCATACTCCTCCTGAGGGATATCATCTGCTCGTCGTTGCTGACCAAGCTGTGCTCTAATTGTTTCATCTGTAGTCCACGCATCTGCTAAACCATCCACCAAGATGGGACGAGAGTTTTCATCTGGAGCCTGATTAACAATGACCGTACTTACATTCTGTTTACCATCGCGTTTCAATCGTTCCCCCTTACGATATAAATTCACAAGTGCCTCATCCCGAGTCGGAAAAGCGAGAAACAAAAAACTCGGTTCTCCTCTCAAAAACAGACAAATGCATACACACCAGATTGGATATAACTCAGAGTTATCTTTACTCCGAGCAGGATACTCCTTGATCAAACGATATAATCGATCCCCAGAGGTCTTATCTTCAGCCCATACCTCATCGGGGTGATTCAAAGCACTCCAACGCAAGTGAGCCAAAGAGCCCCTCTCCGTTGCATTCAGATCAGATGTTGAGATCTGCCGCAAATATTCCTTCTCAAATCTTTGAATTTGCTGAGAAAAGTACTTAACTATACAGTCCTCAGAACAGAAAAGCCGACCTACCTCTTCCTCAACAAAGAGTGATCTTGAATGATCCAGCAATCTACTTTGGCAGCCACTGCAGCACTCTTGCTCATACTCCTGTTGTTTTTTTGACTCTGCTGAAGACCTGCCAGGCGCTAAACGTCTAGACTTTCTCTCCGCGCCTTTTTTTGGTGGCATTTTCTTCATATATTTCTATTGTACCGGGGCTCCGAGTACAGAGTCAAATGAAGTGTCAATTACTTCACTAGGTTTAGATCAACTTGAGAGCTTGCTAGGTAATACTGATAAGAATACAATAGAAGTAAGCATGTTTTTTCCCATGGAAGGGAGACCGATAGAATGAGCGTATCACCACTTTCTCCTGATGAAGTATCACGTTTTAGTTCATTATTGAGCACTGAAAAAGAACTCAACGACAACATATTGACAGCACAAAAACAGGCAAAATTAGCAGTAGAAGATGGGGAAAACAAAGTCAAAGAAATTAAAGATTACTATGTGGACCTGGCAAAAAAAGAGGGCGAACAATGGAATAAAACCTTAGAACAAAAAAAAGCTCAGACTTATGAACAAATCAGACAGATGAAGCAACTTCACTCCCAGCAACAAAAACGATCTCAAGAAGAATTTAAAGTTCAATCGAATGAACTTAATCATCATCACAACAATCAGCTAGATCATCTCAGGAAAACCTTTGATCACGAGTTAAACTCACGCAGAGAAGCGTATAAAAATGCCCTAGAACACGAGACTAATCGATCTGAAGAACGAATAGAATCAACAAAAACTGAAAATAATGAATTCTTAAAAACTTTGAATAAAAATTTCGATCAAAGTCAAAAAAAACTTTCTGAAGCATATGATAGTCAAATCGAGAGAATAAAAAACAATCAGCAAGTTGTAATAAAAAAAGAAAAAAACAGGAACGAACGAGAACACTCAAAACTTCTCGATCAGCACCAAAAACAACTCCATCAAAACCAGGAAAAACTCAACCAGCAGATCTCAAAGACACAACTAGACTCTTCCCGTAAACTCTCTAATTATAAGACCCAACAAGATGATGATTTTTATAAAATGAGAACCTTTGAATCACAACTTACTGAAACTAATGATGAATTCATCTTGACTGCAAATATCCCAAAGCACGAGCAGGCGCATTTCTACGGAACAGTCCGAGGAAATCAACTTGTGATTGGAGGATATCGAATGCATGAGGAAAAACGAGATGATCAAATAGGACATGAGCAACGCACCTCATCCTATCAATCTTATTCTCAGAGTTATCCACTTCAGCATTCAGTCGATGCAAATAAACTCTCTCGAGAGTACCGAGATCATCAAGTCATTATTCGAGTTCCAAAGGCGTCGGGCTATAACTCTCGTGAGCTTAACATAAAAACTCCAGATAAAGTCCAGAGCACAAAACCTGAACTGCCCGAGAATATTTTCATCTCATCCTTCACTAATGAGTCCTAGTCGTTAATAGCTAGACTTACTCAATTTCAAAACAGTTGCTGGAACTTTTGCTTATTTTAGTGCCTATTCCCAAAGATTACTTTTCTACAACAATTTCTTCTAATTCCTTAAGCATAAACCTTAATCGAGCGTGCAATTCATTTAATGTTTTCAGGTTCTGTTTCAAGCCCTCTAATGTATTCTTCGGCGAATTACTTTGATCCTTACTATTTTGAATATAAGCAGGCTTATTTGTAATTTTTTTAGAAAACTCAGGGTGAGAATAGGAATGGACATGATGTTTTCTAAGATCATCTGCCTTAATCACGTGAGATTGATGTGCTTTTATTTGTAGTTCATTTATAGAAAATTGCTCTAACTGATCTTCAATTATAGATGAGCCTTCATGATTAAGAATATTCCCATTTGATACTACGAGCTTGATTTTCTGACTTTTGTCCCTTGTTGCTGACATGAAAACACCACACAACCTTTCATTAATTGCACAACCACACAATACACAAGTTCAGAACATTACTCTGCCGTACATGTTGCAGATCTAAATAAAAGCAAATCAAGTGCCAGATCCTTGATTTAACTCAGAAAAAATAATTATCGCTATTTCATTAATAAAATTAAATAGATAAGAAATGAAAAAGTGAATTCATTCACTCTTCAATCCTACCCTGATCATTAGGGTCAGTGTAAATGTTTTATACGCCTGTAGAGTGTGGTCTTTTCTTAGGCTTCAAATTGATCTTCACTTCAAGCTCAAGTTCATTCTTAGTGATTAACTCTTCTAACAAAGCCTTTAGATCTACTCGATCCATCACCTGAGTCATCACCTCACGCGAGAGACTCCTTAAAAACTCACTGCGAGATTTTCCTGCTGAATCTAATACTGCAGATAACAGCTCTTTTGGTAATTTAAAATCAGATACGAGCCCCCGAAGTGCTTCCTCAGTTAAAAAAAAAGCTCCTACTCCTACTGTAAGAACTTTTTTCATCATTTCAGTTGCTTTATTTTGAAGCTCATCAGACTTTATTGCAGCAGCCATCTAATTATTCTCCTACCCATTACCACTCATTATAGCAAACAAACTAAGGCAACTTCCCTAGGACATTCTCAGAGCCTGGTTCTCAAAGCTTTTCACCATTCCAGGAAGACTTCCTTTTACCAAACGATTGAGAATGAAGCCCGGAATAGGAACTTTGAACTCAACATCAAGAGAGTACTTAACTTGCGTTTTACCAGTACCTAATGATTTCAACTCCCATCGCCCCACATTCTTCTTGAAAAAGTTACTTTCAATTAAGGTCCACTCCACTTTTGAGTGATCTTTACTCTCACGGTGACTCAAGACGTATTTCACGTCTTGAGACATAACACTCACCTGATAAGTCACTTTAGCTTCATTTGGTGATAGGCGATCTACACTAACAGCATGACATCCCTCAACAAACTGAGGATAGAGCTCATAACTAATTATCGCTTGATACAACTTCTCTGAATCAACACTTAAAGTTTCTTGAAATTCTGCTTGAGCCATATCCGCTAATACCTAGGCTTTTTATCAAAATGATGTTCAGTATGGATAAAACGAACAGTACCTGTTTGTGAGCGCATAACTACAGAATGAGTCGTCGCTCCACCTCGAGTAAATCTCACACCATCCAAAAAAGTGCCCTGCGTCACTCCAGTTGCACAAAACATGACTTTACCAGAAGCTAAATCGTGAATCCCGTAGACGCGATTAAAATCAGAAATCCCCATATTGCGAGCTCGGGTCTTCTCTCCATCATTTCTAAAAATGAGCTGTCCCTGAAAATCTCCACCCATACATCTCAATGCTGCAGCAGCAATCACTCCCTCAGGAGCTCCACCACTACCCATTAAAACATCAACACCACTTTCCTTCTTACACGTAGCAATTGCTGCAGAAACATCACCATCACCAATTAACCAGATTCTAGCGCCAGTATTTCTAACCTCAGCGATTAAATCTGAATGCCTAGGCCGATCCAAAATCACCACTGTGAGATCTTCAATATTACACTTTTTGGCATCTGCGATATTTTTTAGATTCTGAGAGGGTGTAGCGAGCAAATCAATAGCTCCTTTTGCCTCAGGGCCTACTGCAATTTTTTGCATGTAAGTATCTGGAGCATGAAGAAACTTGCCTTCTTCGGCAATCGCAATCACAGACAAAGAGTTCATCCCCCCCTTCGCACAAATCGTAGTACCTTCAAGCGGATCCAAGGCAAGATCAAGCTTAGGGCCAGCTCCCTGCCCTACCTTTTCCCCAATATAAAGCATGGGAGCCTCATCTCGCTCCCCTTCTCCTATGACAACAGTTCCATCAAACTCAATGGAATTCAACATCCGTCTCATGGCATCTACTGCAGCAAAGTCAGCAGCTTTTTCATCGCCCCTTCCCATCAGTCTTGCGCTCTCTAAAGCAGCCGCCTCAGTTACTCGAACAAACTCCAAAGCAAAATTTCGATTCATAACCTGATTCCTAAAAAATATGGTCGTTACACCACGCCTTTAACTCTTGAGAAATGTTAGAACTCAGGATGACTTTTTTTGCAATGCTCAACTTCAAAGAATCGAATTCGGGATCTTTTTCCAATAAATAGGTTTGGAGTTGAAATAAACCCCTGGACTCATCCGGATCATCTGACACAGTAAAGATCCCAGTAGCCATGCCTGAATGCTTTTCCCATTGAAAGTATTTCCCAAGGAAATAGGCAGAAATATGAAGAGGCTCTTGGGCTTGGCCTCTTCGAATCAGGAGACTTGTGCCGCAAGGCCCTACAAACCAGTCCGCTTGAGCTTCCTGAAAAGGGATCCACTTCAACATCTCACCTAAAACCTCTGGCTTGAGAAACCTTTCTAGGTGAACCTGCACCGAGCTCAGCAGTGACTCAAACTCACACCCTACGCGATTGCCCTTTTTAAACCTAACCCGAGCCTGAATGGGTAGTTTTTCAGAGTAACAACTCAGAACTCCTTGAATCTGAAACCCAGGCACCCAATCTTTCTGATCGTCGACGCTCAGGGCCAAAGACATTCCACCTAACGAAAGATCAACTACTGAAAAGATTTTACCATGCAAGGATGATCTAAAGAGGACCTTCTCTAACTTCCAACGAGGGGTGACCCTTTTTTCAACCTCCCTATTAAGAATTCCTACTCCTTCCATGACCGTTAATTTTCTTTTCACCTCAGAAAGCACGTCCTTATGCTTCATGATTTCTCCTCTTTTTTAGTGTAAGTTGCTGTATGAATAGAATGTCATAACCATACGGATAAACTCAAAATATTTTCTCAAGCCTCTTCTTGCAACAGCATTTAGGTCGACTACACTCCTTCCACATAAACCCAGTGCAATCCTATTGAAGAGGTCGCTTGCTGTTTTTATGTTGACGCTTGAATTTTATTTAACTGAAGATCAACACTCATGTTAAAGTAGGAGAGAAAATTGCTGATCTACCTTTGTGACAGCTATTCTAAACTTGGATTTATCCCTATGAATACCCCGAAACACAATAAAGTCTTGCCTACATCTGCACAGACTTCAGAACCACCGTCTTCCTCTTCTAGTCAGACTGTAATTGATGAATTGACGTTCAACACCACTCCCAATATCTTGACCTTAATACGAATTGCATTTGTTCCCGTCATTGTTGGCTTGCTCTTTCTCAGAGAATCCAGATGGGATCTCGCTGCTGCACTGATTTTTGCAACAGCAAGCATTACGGATTATTTTGATGGCTATCTGGCAAGAACTCAAAAAGTTGAAACAATTTATGGAAAGCTTTTAGATCCTTTGGCAGATAAGTTTTTAGTAGTTTCCTCACTCATCACTCTTCAATATTTAAACCGTATACATCCGATTATAGTCATTCTTCTCATTTGTCGTGAACTTGCAATTACTGGTCTTCGCGCTTTAGCCAGCGCCGAGGGAGTTATTATTTCGGCATCCGCCTCTGGAAAGTGGAAAACTGCTTTGCAGATGGTAGCCATCGGATTCATTATGGCAGAATCCTCACTATTCCAAATCCCACTTTACTCTATTGGCATGATCCTACTCTATCTGTCATTAGGAATGAGCTTATGGTCTGCTAAAGATTATGTTGTTGGATTTTTTAAAGGCCTTCAAGAAGCCCGTAAACTCAAAACTAGAGAACGACAGCTCGCACGTGAAGCACGCCGAAAGACTAGAGCTGCTCGCCTTGAATCAAAAGCTAAAGGTTTAGGAACTAATTAGTTTTCTTTGCTGATTGAGTAGCGATCCAAGGAACATCGACTTCACCTTTTAGGTGATTTACAAAGCGAGCTGCCACAAAGAAAAAGTCACTCAATCGATTCACATATCGCAAAGCTTCTTCTCGCACTTGCTCATGGTGATGAAGAGTGACAAGTTCACGTTCAGCCCTTCGACTCACAGTTCTAGCAAGATGAGCCAATGAGGACCCCACACTTCCACCAGGCAAGATAAAATGAGTCAAAGGAGGGAGCTCTGCATCCATTTCGTCTATTTCATGCTCCAACTGAATCACATGAGAATCATCAACGAGTGTACTCCTGATCTTCTGACCCGAAGGAGTAGCTAGCTCCGCCCCTAATTGAAAAAGCTCTGATTGAATACGAACAAAAGTTTTTCGTAAAGAATCTGAAAGAACATCTGAGGCAATCGCCATACCTAAGATTGCATTTAACTCATCTAAGGTTCCATACACTTGAATCCTATGAGCATCCTTAGGAACTCTAACTCCTCCAACCAAACTTGTTTCACCTCTGTCGCCACCTTTGGTATAGATTTTCATCATGCGTCTCAAGTTACATCACCCAAGATCCAGTGGTCAATTTAAGAACTCAGCTCAGAAAAACTCATCAAAATCCAATTTTTTTTAATCTCTACTTGACCTTGAACCATAAAAATGGTTTAAACCGTATCACACGACGCGTCGATCAATAATGACGCCGCAAAGATGCGGGCTTAGCTCAGTTGGCTAGAGCGCCACGTTGCCAACGTGGAGGTCGAGGGTTCGAGCCCCTTAGCCCGCTCCATTTTAAAACAAATCTTCATAGTCTAAAAAAATCCAACGCTATAACAGCATGCCTTTCGTTTTATCAATAAAAGACTTTTCAACAATTATAGAACATTAGATACAAAGCCTTGTGATAAAAATACCAAAGAAAGTTGCACTTACACCTAAAAACTGACTCAAAAGAAAATACAGCGCAAAGTTAAAGTAGAGAGAAGAACGAAGAAGCTGAACAAGCTCTAGAGAGTATGACGAGAAGGTTGTAAAACCCCCTAAGAGCCCCGCCATGAGCCCCGCCTTCAGTGAATCGCTTAACAGGCTTTTTTCCACCCCCAAAACATAAACCACACCCATCAAAAAGCACCCTAAAACATTAATAATGAGGGTTGATATTGGTAGAGGCGAATCAATCTTTGACTGAATAAAAGAACTTAAAACAAACCTACAAAAAACACCTAATATACCCAGTACCAAAACAGACCCAAATTTCATTAATTTTCCTTTCAAATCGACTATTTCGGTATACTTCTAACTTGACTCTAATGACGTAGTGCAATATAAAAATCGGCTAAGCTCATGGAATCAAAATTCACCGTGATTGCTATCTTAGGAGTTTGAAGTGGGACAAATCAATATCGAAAGTAAGAAATCCTGGCTAATGTGGCTAATGGCCGTAGCATTCTTTGCGTTTCAGTTCGTGCTACGCCTCTATCCAGGACTTGTCATGCCTGAGATTATGGGAAAGTTTCAGGTTGACGCAACCTCTTTCGGGGTACTTTCAGCTGCATATTACCTAGGATATGCTGGTATGCAAATTCCAGTCGGTATTTTATTAGATCGTTACAACCCACGTCTTGTCATTTCTGGTGCTGCATTGACTTGTGCAATTGGCACCTTGTCTTTTGTCTATGCAGATCACTGGAATCTTACCTTATTTGGACGATTTCTCGTCGGTGTGGGCTCAGCTGCAGGATTTCTAGGAACTGCTAAAACTATTAGAATTGCTTTCCCAGAAAAGAAGTTCACGACCTTGATGGGCTTAACTTTTACTCTCGGCCTATCTGGCGCTCTCTATGGAGGAAAACCCGTAAGTCTCCTGATTCAACAATTTGGATGGATTCCTGTTTTAAAAATCTTAGCTCTCATCAGTTTTGTAATTGCAGCCTGTATTTTTATATTTTTCCCAAGAACTACTACTCAAACACAAGCCGCTGTGCAGCCAAGTAATTCGGAGCTCATGGGCTCTTTAAAGTTAATCTTAGGCAACAACAAGATCATTTGGCTAGGTGTTGCTGGAGCTCTCCTTGTCGGCCCATTGGAAAGCTTTGCTGACGTTTGGGGTGTTTCTTATCTTGTTAACGTTTATGGGATTGCAAAGCCTGAGGCATCGCTCATTACCTCTTGTATTTACCTAGGAATGCTCCTAGGTGGCCCATTACTCTCTTACATTGCTGAGAAAACCCAAGCTCACTATTTGATCAACTCAATCTGTGGCTTGTTTATGGCAGCGATTTTTATCTTAGTCATGACGACCAACATTGCATCTTCCCAACCCCTTCTCATGGGATTGATGACCACAGTTGGAGTTCTTTGCTGCTACCAAGCGGTTGTATTTGCCATTGCATGCCGCTTAGCGCCTCCTCACTTAAGTGGTTTAGCGACTTCTGTCACAAACTGTATCAATATGTTTGGGGGATGTGTTCTTCATTTTGCTATGGGCTGGGTAATGGATCAGCGCTGGCAGGGCGAGTTAGAAAATGGAATCAAAGTTTACGACTCCACTTCATACACGCTAGCGATTGCTGTCATTCCTGCAACCCTTGTCCTAGGTTTTATCGTCTTCCTAGTTTTAAAGCGAGGGGATGAAACTCCACCACAAAACCTTGTAAAAAATTCGTAATTTAATTCCTAAAGAAAGAGAGTTTGAAAAAAATATAAAAAACACCATGAACTCTTTCGGGTGGCTTTTTTATATCCCTGAATCACGTCACTCCCCTGCACGGGAAGCGAGATGTCGTGATCATCCTCAATTAAATTTTGATGTGGAGTTGTCCCTCCTAAACCGGACCACCTAGCCAGTTAGTTGTTGTCTCCGGAACTGCCGCGGAGAGAGCATTTTCAGCCCTTTATGCGGTGCCCTTTCATTGTAATCTTCAAACCACTCAGGCAATTGCGCCATCACTGATTTTGGTTAGCTTCCCAAACCAGACATTGTCTCGTTTGAAGCGATTCACAAATGCCTCGGCCAATCCGTTGGACTCGGGGCTATATGACGGAGTTGTGCAGATCTCGAAGCCAAGAGTTCTGCCAAATTTCACGGTCTCATGAGCTGTGTAGCAAGGACCGTTGTCACTGAGCCACTGAATTGCATGGGGAAGTCGGTTAAGCTTCCCGAATCGATACTCGGCACTTTCAATCATCAGCAGGTCTAGAACCATACTTCCGTTAACCCCTAATGTAGAAGCTAAATAGCGGATGGCCTCGCGATCACAAGTATCCAGTGCAAATACAACGTGAACTCGATCTCCATTCCAGCATTGAATGACAAAAGAATCAGAACACCACCGGGTGTTGCTTCTTAGAGTAATGACTTGGCCATCATGGGTTCGACTTGGCTTTCCAGTATATCGCCTCAGCAGCAAGCTATTTTGCCTCATGATTCGGTAAACTCTTTTGTGGTTTACACACAATTTTTTCGCATTTTTCAGATCTAAATTGAGCAAAGCAGTAACTCGGCGGTACCCATA
>Ga0255094_1000141_pt1 | contig 40678 bp, 36 predicted proteins | sample Colum_Law_RepB_8_2_FD_188434 | JGI IMG/M metagenome (GOLD analysis project Ga0255094, IMG submission 188434) | Freshwater microbial communities from Columbia River, Oregon, United States - Colum_Law_RepB_8d | ecosystem: Environmental > Aquatic > Freshwater > River | place: USA: Oregon...
CGCCGCGCTGGCCGCTCGACTTGCCGACGAACTGCTGAAGGAGGGTATTTACGTCGTCGGATTTTCATTCCCCGTTGTTCCCAAAGGCGAAGCCCGCATCCGAACTCAGATGTCCGCCGCGCATACTCGCGAGCAATTGGAGTTCGCCGTCAATGCCTTCCAAAGAGCAGGGCGGAAAGTGGGGATCATTTCCTGAAAGAGGCCTGGCAGCGAATACATGATCGCACGGAGATTTAGTGAGTCGCGAGTTCCCCTGTCGCCAGCCATCGCGCGCACTCGGGGCCCAACTGATTGACGGCGATCTTTTCGTACTCGACGGATTCTTCTGCAGTCAGAACATCAGCCCAACGGCCGTTGACGCCTTTGTTGATGAAGACTCCTGCTCCCGCATCCCAGAATAAACCGCCGAGAGGGACACTCTTCGTCGCGTTCTTCTTCATCCACTCGAATGAGCAATGCTCAAGAATGGCCGACCAGCGCGACTCATTGATTCGGATCTGAAGGAACTCTGCAATTTGACGAATCGTCCCGGGAAGATCTTGCTTGAGTTCTGAAAAATGCACGAAGCGCACATTGGGAAGATCTCGAATCTGCCACCACGTGCGAACGTTGTCCCAGAACGACCAGAACGGATATCCATCGCGAGCCAGCCAGTCTCGCCAGTACTCGCGAATATCTTCCGGAGGGCGTTCGATCGGCGGACCAACGCGGCCCGGCGTTTCATTCAGGGCGTCGTACCATAACTGATTTGCATTCGCGTGATGGTTGTAAAGGCTCCAGACAACATCACGACCATCTCGTCCGATATAGAGATATCTGGCTCGCGGCGAAAACACTAACGCATCGACCGGCAAGTGAGTCTTCAGAAAACGTCGATGAGTCTGAGCCTCCACATACGGAAGCTTTACTTCTTTGGGTGGAACACGCAGGTCGAGCCATGGAGAGATCTCAGCCACAGCCAGTTCCGGATCACCGTTGAACAATAACTGAGCGATGATCTGCTGCATCCAGGTCGTGCCGGATTTGGCATACGTCGCGATGACGATGTCATCATCCCGAAACTGAAATTCATTCCAGATCGTGGAATCAAAGTGATGATTGTGCAGCTCACGAGTTTTCACCGGCCAATGAGTATTTTCAGACATAGGCATTATCTGGTAAGGATTTTCCAGAGGAGAGATGAGAACTGACTTTAAGGTTTGCTAATCGGTTCAACAGAGTGTTGCCTTGAGGAGTCGCTTTGGGGATACTCGGTGCAAATCGCAAATTCGGCAACGAAAACGCCCGGACTATTGAACAAATTACGCAATATCTCCACCACCGTGTACGGCTCTTTCAATGACAAATGATGAACAAACTGAGGTTCCTGGCCAGACAGAAGAGATCGACAACCTCGCAGGCAACGAACGCAACAAGGGCCCTCAGCCGATTGCCGAATTGATGCAACAGTACGATCTGAAACCAAAAGATCTCGTCGAAGCATCGGCCGAGCAACTGACCTTCAAACTGGTGGCTCGCGCAATGAAGGGTCGAGAATTGACGATTAACTCCAAGGGCATTGTGCAACGTGCGATGAATCGAGCGACTTCGAAGGTCTGGACTCAAAAGCAGCTGTTCAATTATTGAAGTTATTGATCTCGTGGCCGTTGCATTTGTAGTGCGGGCTTCAGCCTGCATTCTGTTGTCCACTTGAACCACAATGCCGACTGAAGTCGGCACTACGAAAACAACCGCAAGATCACCGAAGCCTGCCACCACTTAAATCTTCATCCGCACAATGCGATTATTGCCCATATCGACAACATACAGAAATCCATTGTGCCACGTAACACCGTGTGGATGGCTCAGGCGAATTCGAGCATCCCCGTGACCTTTGCCGAGGATCGTGGTGACTTCGCCGCTGTTCGCATCGACTCGACGAATCGCACCGTTCTCGTCGTCAGCGATATAAATATTGTCGGCGTTGTCGATGCAGAGATGTTTGGGAGAACCGAACTGAGCCTGCAGCCCGGGACCGTCAACAAAGCCCCGAACTCCCGTTCCAGCCGTCGTATGAATCGTACCATCCGGCCGGACAACTCGCAGTGCATGTCCGCCACGTTCGAGAATCCAGATGTTCTGCTTTGAGTCCTGAACAACAGCTCGCGGATCAACCAGAGGGCTGTCTACGGCGGCAGCACCATTCGTTGGAGCACCTTTTTTTCCATTGCCTGCGATGGCGCTGACCATTCCGCTTTTCAGGTCGACAGCGCGAATGCGATGGTTATTCAGATCGGCCACATGAATCATATTCTTGTCCGGACTCAATGTGATGCACATCACGAAATCGAAAGTGGCTTCTGTTGCTGGTCCGCCATCTCCGCTGAAGCCCTTTTTGCCATTGCCTGCAATTGTCGTAATCACTCCTGTTTTCGCATCAACCTTGCGAATGCAATGATTCCAACTATCCCCGATCAGAAGATCTCCATTCGGTGCAACATCGCAGTTGTGCATCCCGTTGAAAGTTGCATCGGCAAGTTGTCCGCCGTCACCTTTGTAGCTCGTTGAACCGTCACCGCCTGAATGGTGCAGTTTGCCACCACTGTCCAGCTTGTGGACTCGACCGCCTTCGAGCTCGACAATCCACATGTCCCCGCTGGAATTGAACGCCACACCAAAGGGAGATGTCAGCGGGCTTTTTGCAGAGTCCCACTGGCCGCCCTCGGAGACCATGAGATCGCCGACAACAAATTCCACTTCGTTCGCAGCGGCCTCTTGAATTGAAGCGAAAAAAACGGACGAGAACGCGGCGAGCAGAAGCAGGAATCGTGAGAACGAAGTTTTGATCACGGATTGAATCCTCCAATCAATGACAAGGGTTGACCAATAAAATCGACTGCAGATATCCGAAGAAACCGATCGCCGGGCAGTGCATGCGACAGATTTTCCGCAATCTCCGCAGGCGATTCCGGGGTTCATGAGTGCAATATGGTCATTTTCCCGCCGAAGCCGGTGAAGTTCCGGAAACGGTGGTAGAAATTGTGCCGGACGACGTCAAAATAGGTCGGAACCATCCGTTAAACAAGCGGCTCAGGGCTCCCCATCGCAATGCAAGGACGTCCTTTCAGACTAAATCTCCTTCAAGCCACGATAAGCGTCGTGCTGCTGGCGGCTTGTCATGTCTTCATCACACGCCTCGCATTTGCTCAGGAGCACCCATCAACGCCAACCGCTACGCCGCTGTTTGGCTTCGCGATTCGCAATGCTCTGATGGAAGAACGATTTCATCGCACGCGAAATGAGCAGGAAGCCGTTTCGAAGCTGCTGATGAATACGAATGTGACAGGAAGTCAGTCGACCGTCACGGAAACTCGCCTGCGAATTGTGCCCGATGAGAAAACCCTCCGTTTTGAACTATTGAATTCCGGCAATGTCACTAGTCAGACGACTGGATTTAATTCTCAGGCCACTGTCGACAGTGTCGGCCAGCATCATTTTGAAATCACGAAACCACTTTGGTTCGACGGCAAAACGTTTTTGACGCTTCCGGCCCACGGAACAATTCAGGCCTCGCAAACTCCGCAGCGAGTTTTAAGTGCTGCCGGCGCGACCATGCCGTTGCTGGGACCGTTGAGTGATCGCGTTGCCTGGAATGAAGTCCTTCGTCGTACTCCGCAGATTAATCAGGCTGTGGCAGAAGATGTGTCTCGCGATGTCCTGCCCAAAATCAATCGACTGATCGACGAAGATTTTTCGCAACGTCAGAAAGATGTCACGATGGCGCAACGGAAGATCGATACGATCTTCGGGAGTACTCGTCTTCGCTGGTGTTCGCGATCAACCAAAGATGTCGTTTCTGTCTGGACGGTTGATCAATCACGTCTCCGCGACGGTGCAGTGGCTGCGATGCCAGCGGAAGCGGGTGCATTTCGCAGTGATGAGTCCGTCGTTGCCTTTGTCTCGGAGGATTCGATTGAGTCCTTGCTGACTCAGTATTTTCCGGCGGGGTTGAAACTAACGGACAAGCAATTGCAGAAACTCGAACTGCCTCAGGACGGCCACGACGCTGGTCCAGCGTTTTCTTCCGATCGGCTGATGTCCATCGTTGCCGCACTGCGGTCTGCAGCCTCTGAGGAGGCGGCCCTGTTTACTCTGGAATTGGCTCGAACCAACCCCTTTCAGGTAAAATTTGTCGATGGTGACATCCGGCTAATCACCACGTTTCAGATTCACCCAAAGGGCGGCGCGGCCAGCGGCTGGATGACAACCACATTCAATCTACGCGGAAAACGGCTGTCAGATGACGAGTGGACAATCGCCATTCGAAATGTGGATGTGGGAGAATCTGGCGGCAATCTGGCGTCGGAATCTTCAAATGAGCCATCCGAACAACTGATAATCCCGACTGCAGGCGAAGCGGATGGTGAGCCGTCCGTCGATAACGCCGATGTAACGACAGTTCAGGCGGGCACAGTCTGGATCCCGATCGTTCGCAATGCGACGCAGTCGCTTGCCGAAAAAATCCCGCCTGTCAAACTTCCCCTTGAATTTGACGGAGCGGTGATTGTTCCCGGAGCACCGAGGTTTCGACTTGCAAAAATCGATTCCGCCAACGGAATATTGCGAGTTGGCCTGAAGGCACTGAACTCCGGCGCCATAGCCAGCGGTCGTCAGAATCAAAAATGAGCCGTTGCGATCACAGTCTGATTCGCAGCAACGTCCTCATATTGTCCCGCATGATTTATCCGAATGACAATGGAGAGTTTTCGATGAAATGGTTCCTGAGTGCATGTGCTGTACTTTCCCTGTTGGCTGGCTCAAGCAAGGCCGGCGTCGCCGCTGACGAGGCTCCGGCAAGCTATAAGGTAAAATTTGAAACCAGTTGCGGTGATTTCGTGATCGAAGTGACTCGCGAATGGGCTCCTCGGGGCGCTGATCAGTTTTATACATTGATCAACAAAGGTTTCTATGACGAATGCCGCTTCTTTCGAGTCGTCCCGGATTTCATGGTTCAGTTCGGCATCAATGGCGATCCAGCCGTGCAGAAGGACTATAGAGAAGCAAAAATCAAGGACGACAAAGTGACTCAATCCAATCGCCGCGGATACATCACCTTCGCCACGTCCGGCCCGAACTCCAGAACCTCACAGGTCTTCATTAACTTTAAGGACAACCGATTTCTCGACAGCATGGGCTTTGCGCCGTTCGGCAAAGTTGTTGAGGGCATGGATGTTGTTGACATGATCAACTCCCAGTATGGCGAAGATCCGGACCAGGGTGCCATTCAGAGCCGTGGCAATGAGTATCTGAAGAAGTCGTTTCCGAAGTTGGATTACATCAAGAAGGCCAGCATTGTTGAGGACGAGCCTGCCGCCGAAAAATCAGAGTCGAAGTAACGGCACGACGCCGGCGGTTTGTTGATTTCATGGATTATCGAAATCCGAAAAGCCAGTGAGGGATCAACTTTCCTGCGATCTATATCGCAACATCCCTCGCTGACGCTTCGGTTAGGATTAATTCAACACTACGCCAGTCGCCACCTGGTCTTGCAGATCTCTGGATGGGTACTGCCATTAATCTTCCAGGATCAAGGTATCTGAGTTCGCTAGTCTACATGTCGGGGAATTCCGAAATGAGCAGGTTTGTTCAATGTCTGTTGTCGATGTTGACTTTGGTCATCTGCATCGCGCCAGCCTTTTCCGACGAGACCGCAGAGAAGGCTGAGAAGTCCGGCGAAAAGCCTTCGAAACGATACGAACGTCGACCAGATCATGACCCTAACGGCATCGGCAAGTTCTACATGGGGCGAGAGATCGCTCATGTGATGGGATTTGCCGGAGCCGATTGGCTGGAACGATCCAGTCGGGAAGAAGAGGAGCGACTTACGCTTCTCGTCCGATCATTGCATTTGAAGCCGGGTGATGTCGTTGCCGACATCGGAGCAGGCAGCGGCGTGATTTCCCTGCGGATGGCTGAACTGCTTCTTCCCGACGGAAAAGTCATGGCTGTTGATGTCCAGAAAGAAATGCTGGAACGTCTCAAAGAGAACTGCGAAAAGTTCGGTATCTCCAACGTTGAACCTGTCAAGGGGACTCAGAAAACCACCGGACTTAAGGACAACAGTGTTGATCTGGCCATCATGGTCGACGTCTATCACGAGTTCGAGTATCCCTACGAAATGCTGGCCGACATTTCCCGCAGCATGAAGCCGGGTGGTCGAGTTGTCTTTGTGGAATATCGAAAAGAAGACCCGACAGTTCCGATCAAGGAAGTTCACAAAATGTCGCAGGTGCAGGTTCGCCGCGAAGCCGAGCAGGAAGAGTTCGGTCTGAAGTGGACGGAAACCATTCATGTTCTGCCGCGTCAACACATTCTGGTCTTCCAGAAAAAATCTATCGATTGAGTGCCACCGGTGACGCGTGACGATATTTATTCGCTCCCGATGAATCGCGTGGGTGAGTTTCAGTTTGACGACCAGGTCGTTCAGGTCTTCCCGGACATGATCGCTCGATCGGTGCCGGGGTATGCCTCGATTCTGTCCATGATCGAACAGCTTGCCAGTCGTTTTGTTCGCCCGGGCACCACGGTCTGGGATCTGGGATGCTCACTGGGAGCGGCGACTCGATTGATTCGTCGTCAGGCCCCAACAGACTGCGTTATCCATGCCGTCGACAATTCGTCAGCGATGATAGAGCGACTGCGAACTCTGCTGCAGGAGTCTTCTGAAACCGGCTGCCCCATCGAGCTGCACGAGGCCGACCTGCGATCTGTAGAGATTCGAAATGCCTCATTCGTTGTGCTCAATCTCACGTTGCAGTTTCTGCATCCAGACCAACGAAGTCAGGTGATCCAGAAGATCGCCGACGGAATGGAGCCCGGAGGAGCTTTGCTGCTTTCAGAGAAAATCTGTTTCACAGACCTACAGCAACAAGACCTGCTGACCAATCTTCATCACGACTTCAAGAGATCACACGGATACAGCGATCTGGAGATCTCTCAAAAGCGCAGTGCGATCGAAAACTTGCTGATACCGGAGACGCTGGAAACTCATGTTCAGCGAATTCGCGACGCAGGATTTCGCACGGTCGCACCGTGGTTTCAGTGCTTTAACTTCGCGTCAATTCTGGCGGTCAAGTAATCAGGCTTTTCTCGCGAGAATCATCGCTCGCACGGGAGCCGGATAGCCTTCAATGGTTCGCATGGAATCATTGGGATCCAAAAAATCGGCCAGAGATTCGAATGTCATCCAGTCCGTACGACGCTGTTCCTCGAACGTTGTCCTCGCTACATCAATGACCTGTATGTCTTTGAAGCCGCATCGCCGGAGCCAAAGCTGAAGCATCGGCACCGAGGGAATAAACCACACGTTGCGCATCTTGGCGTAACGGTCTTCCGGAACGAGAGCTTCCTGCTGGGAGCTTTCGATGACAATCGTCTCCAAAACCAATTGACCACCAGGGGCGAGTGATTCCCACAGAGATCGGAGATGATCGATCGGGCTGGTCCTGTGGTATAGAACACCCATGGACAGCGTCACATCAAAAAGGTTGAGACGTTCCGGAAGATCAGCATCAGTCAGTGGCAAAACATAATGAGAGCAGTTCAGTCCGGCATACCTTCGAACAGCTTCAAACTGCATCAGGAACAGGAGGAACGGATCCAGCCCCAGCACCAGACGGGCTCCGCTGTGAAGCATTCGCCAGCCGTAGTATCCGTTACCGCAGCCCACATCAAGTACCATCCGATTTCGCAGCTCCAGATACGGTGCCAGCCGATCCCATTTCAGACATGATCGCCACTCGGTATCGATTGCCAGGCCGAAAAAATCAAACGGTCCCTTTCGCCATGGGTGCAAAGCACGCAGAGATGCCTCCATCGCCGTTTTCGATGATTCCGGCAAATCCCCTTCAATGGCCACCGCGTTCTTCGCTGCATTAAGCGAAGCATTTTCAATAGAGGGCAATGACTCCAGAGCCTGAATCCACTCCGCCAGTTTTCCATGCCGCTCGGACGACAGGGATTCCTCGGTCTTCTTTTGCAGCGCACGAGCCCACTCGCCGCGCCCCAATGAAGTCAATTCGTCATACAGTCCCTGGCGATCAAAGTGAGACACAAAAGCATCCTGTCACAAACCGAACAATCAAGGCCGCATTGCAATCATCAATAATCGGACCGACAGACGTCACTCAACAGAAAACGCTCGACACAGAAATGATTTTGGTTCTGCGTCGAGCGTTAATTCTTCGGGCGGCACCAACGGAGGCCGGGTGTTCGCGAGAGACAGGCCCGGCTCAGCGGAGTCTTGGAACTTCCATAAGCTGTGGCTTCACATCGAACAGCCAGGAGTAGTCCGGCAACTGATTGGCCTTCGGAATCTTCGGGACTGTGAAGGTCTCCCCGGTCAATACGTCGTCTCCAGTCTTTGGATGGCGAATCATTTTGCCACCGAATTTTGTTGCCAGCAGACGGACCTGAGGATCATCTTTGCTGTCGAAAGAGCCCACCAACACCAAGGACTGATACTTGTCGTGATACACCCATGCGTCAAAATTGGTGTCGTAACCATGCTTCTTTGCATTACGCATTTTTTCTGTGAGGAGCATCGCATTCTCCGCACACACATCCAGACTCTTGCCAAAGTTCTTCTCAAAGAAACCGAGCGCTTTGGATGACTTGTCGTTGCCGACCTGCATGACACTGCTACCCTTAAAGGTCGCAACAACCAGAGAGTATTTGCCCTTGTTCTGCAACAGGGAGTACTTTTGCCCGGAGTTCAGTTCCACAATCATGTCATCTTCTTCAGCATCGCGAACCGTGCCTGCATAAAGAGGATTCACTGTCATGAATGCTCGACTGAATGCAGAAGGCCGCCCGGGGGTCTGCGGAAGAATCCCGCCACTCTTCGGATCCGTCAGAAAGCCGGGGTTAAACTGTTTCTTGATGTAAGTCATCGCATCCTTAGCTTTCGGATCGTCGCTGGATGCAAAATTCCCGGCCATCACGGAAATATACCCATGCTGCGCGACGTAGCGGCGACCATTGTTCTCACTGGTGCTCGGAGAACTGATCTCCGCAACCTGCTCATCCTGAGAAAATGTATAAGCCGGGATACCCTCTTTACGCAGCTCGAACACGATTGCGTCAGCCGCTTCCCAGGCCGACATGCCACCTTCGACACGCCGAGTTTCATCGTCAACATCGCGAATCGCAGCCACCATGATCATCCATGGACCATGATTCTTCGCCAGTTTGTATCGCTTGCCTTTGACTGGCTTTTCGATTTCAGCGCTCAGACTTCCTGTGAGGCATATCAACGCCAGCAGGCAGACGGTCAACGTTCGGAGCATTTTCATCCTGAGATCCTTTTCAAGATGCACGACTTATCTGTCGGAACTCGCTCGAGATTGAACGCGTACCGATCATTCCAAGTTTTGCACAGAGCGACAAATGAGTCGCCCCAGACCCCGAGTATGCCATGTGTCACTATGATGGGATAAGCCAATTCCTGGGATTTCCAATACGGTACCGTTCCGAAGATGGATCGTCCCACGTTTTCCCGGCAACAACTGCCGCAGACGTCAGAACGTCCATTAATCGAGCGGCAAAATCTGCCACCGGATCCATTTTGAGGGGCGAAGTTCGATCGCCTGAACAGGACATGCGGACACGAATCGCGACCTCGATCAACTTCAATTCCTTCGTTCTCATTTCAGTTGCAGAACTACGGAGCAATCCAGTCAGCAGAATCCAGCCGTCCCTCGATAAGCTCGAAACTTGCCCGAAGATGGCCGGACTGGGATAAGCGAAGCCATTCGGCGGATTGCACGAGAACCCGAATTGCGCAGAAGTTCGCTCGACCAGCTTCAATCTCGTGTCGCTCCGGAAGCCGTCCCAATAACGATTCTGCCATGTTGTGATTGAAAGAATCACATTGCGTTCCCGGGGACAAAGGAGCGCTGTACATCTTCAGGCTGGCTGGTGTACCAGCTTCCCAAAGTGATTGGGCAAACTCGTCTGTCTGATGAATCGAAGCCACTCCTCGAATCTTCAACTGCACGGATCGATCGTGGTCATAGAACAACAGTGTGACTCGGCCATCCTTTCGAACCTGCTCAACTTTGCTCGATCGGACATCCGTGTGGAACAACAAAGCACCATGATCACGATCCACGACTCGCAGAACCACCGTACGTTGCTCGCAACCATGATCAGTCAGTGTAGCAAGTACCGGTAAACGCCAACCGGGAGCATTCCCGGCTGCGGACGATTCCAGAAGGTCCCAAATGGACGTGTGAATCTCACTCAGAGCCGTGCCAGCAGACAGATCCGCGGGAAGGGGAAAGTTGGCCATCAGATGTGTTCCGAGTTATAAAAAGCCGAACAGCCGGTAGCGCCGACGGCGGTCGCAATTTGAGATCTCAGATTTCAAAAGAATGCTGGCGGAGCCAGCCCTATGACCGGAACTGCAACATAACTTTCTCGACGTCAGTCCAGATCGGTGTTGCCTCATTCGTAATGATCTCAACGCGACTATCACGACGGTAGGCCGATTCTCTGACAGTGATCGTCGATCCACTGCGATTGATCATCCACCAGTCATCATCACAGTGAAAAATGCCTTTGACGCGCTGAACCGGATTGAGCGCGGCGAGATAGTCGAAAAGTTGCTCTCGATCAAAACATTCATTGGGTGAAAAAATCCATCCGCATGCACGCTGGCCTCCGCCTTCATTCTCCAGACGCATTGGACGTCCGGGCTCGATCGGAGATTTGAGAACAACCAGATCTTCCGAAGTCGGCGGCTGGAGCGACACCGTAGCTGCGGTGTGCGATTCGTCGTGATCATGTGCAACAGAGTGAGCATGCGGAAACAATGGAGGTCGAACAACCGTGCCCGCGAGATCCAGCCATTCCGGATTCAAATATCCGTGCTGCGTTTCCGCAATCAATAACTTCGGTGGATCAAACTGTTCTATCCATGTTTTGCACCGATCGATCTGGGATCGCTCACGCTTGTCCGTCCAGTTGATGGCCACAACATCAGACATCTGAATCTGATCGTGGAATCCTTCGCTGTTGGTCACACGAGGATTCTCGTAGTCTTTCGGATCGACGAGGCAGATGGTTGCTCGCAGATCCAGAGCCTGTCGGAATCGTTCGCCGCGTAACGCATCGATCACTCGGGCAGGATGGCCGGCTCCGCTGGGTTCGATCAATAGTCGGTCCGGTTTGGTCCGACGAATGAACTGCATCAGGACCGTGTCCATCATCGCCGATGTTGAGCAGCAAAAACATCCGCCAGCCAGTTCCTGAATCTGAACGTCCTGAGATTTACTCTCCATCAGAACATCATCTATCGACACCATTCCGTATTCATTGACGAAAACAGACCATCTCTCTCCGGCAGGGCGGCGTTTCAGCAGCTCCAGAATAGCCGTAGTCTTCCCGGTCCCCAGGAAGCCGGTAATGATATTGGTGGGGATCGGTTGACCGGTGTGCCACACGATGTTTTGCTTCCAGCTGTGCGGGTTCTACCGAAACGTGGCAATTCGTTCAGGGAGGCGAATGCCCTGATAGCATAACGAGGACCATCCGGAAGCACCGCCATGTTGTACGGTTGGGTAACATTTGAGCAGGATTTTGAGTGTTGGCCCGACTTTGGGGCAAAATGATCTGGTTGTATCGTCGATTTTCTCAGAAGCTGGCGGAATCCTGTGTCGGGATTGTCCCCCGTCAGGATTGGAGTGCTGCAGAAGCCTTCAAAACAGCCTGTTTTTCGGCTGGTTTTCATTTAGACCATCGTCTTCGTTTGTTTGGAAGCATCCAGCACCAAAAGGCGAACACCTGGCCTGATAGCTTCTGAGCCTGTTCTGGACTGCGCCTGTGGGTCGCAGGGAGCTGGCGTGTGAATCTGAGTCGTTTACTTCAGATGTTGCAGGAGGAACGGGGAGGCCAATCTGGTCTTCGTCCGATTCCCCTACTTCGCGCGCTGAAGCAGATGATTAGCCAGGGATCACGGACGCGTCGAAATAGCGGTGTGCAGGCTCTGGATCGCCCGGAGTCCCTCGAAGTTCGTCAGGTCCTGAGCGCAGTATCGCCCGTTGATGACTCCGCCTCACTCATTATTGTCGAAGAATCCTTCATCGGCGACTCCTCAGAGAACAAGGGACTGGTTGCCGCCGATCAAGCAGACAGTCTGCTCCCGACAAAGGCTGTTCCTTTCAGTCTTCTGCCTGACGGTCATGTCGTTCAGATGGTTCGTGAACAGCTTTCGAAAAGCCTGTCTCAGTCGAACCTGAACCCGGAAATGTCGATTCCAGAGTGGATCGTGCAGATTTCTGACAAGTCGAGCACCAATCGGGGACAACCTGGTGACGCAGTCCTGAGTGACAATGCTCTTATCACCGGTATTGAAGTCTCCGCCCCGGAGATGATAAGTACCGGCATGTCGGATCCGTTCTTTTCGACACCCAGTGATCAGCTCAATCTGAGCTTTGTGATCGAGTACAGCGACGGACCTCAGGAAGTCACTGTTGAGAACATCTCCAGCACGAGCTTGCAGATCAAAGTCTCCGGGTTGGCTGGCACTATTTATGAAGCCTCAGGGGCTGAATACACGGCTCAGGTTCTTTATCAGAATGCGATGGAAGTCCTGCAGCGAGTCCAACCAACTCGCCCGGTACAGATTCTGTTTCCTTCCAACACGCTCGGCGGTCGAGATCGGATCCCGACTTTTCCGGGAACGTCGATCGGTGACAGGCTTCATACTATTCCCGGGACAGGACTGTCACCTGGGGGTTCAGAAACCGGGGCCGATGTTCAAGGGCCACTTTCGAATTCACTGGGACAGGACTCTGGTGCAAAGGTTTCCTCAGACGACACGTCAATCGACTCATCGCTGATCGATGAGGTCTTTTCCGTATCTGATTTGGCGCTGGAAACTTCCATCCTTGTTAAGTCCGGCATCTCCAGACTACAGCAAAATCTGGCATGGCCGCAGGCAGATTCATCACCGACGATTCTTCGTCAACACGAAGAGATCTCTGGTCGGTCTGCAGAGCTTCGGCATGAACAGGAATCGGTTCCGTCACCAACCGTTGTATCCAGCGCACAAGGTGGGTTAGTCCGCCTCGTTCGCCGAGGACTCAGTTGGTTGCGACCCGGACGGCTTCCAGCGGCGAGTCTTGTAAGCGGCTCAGTGGCTTCGGAGTTTATTGCTGGGGTCGCAGCAGAACTCGCGACTCGCCCGGAAACAAAGCCAATCTCGCCGAATCCTCCGGATGAGGGAGTCGAGTGGCTATCGTGGTTACTCAGACATTCGTCCGAAGCGAACCAAAAGATTGGCACCGGCACCGACAACAGCATTAACCACGGTGAGCTTACCCCCGGTCAGGTGCCTGTATTTTCCGATTCGTTTGGTTCTTCGCGAGACATGCGAGGGGCCTATAGTCCCCAGGCTCAGATCAGAAAATATCGTGAACAGCATCGCCATGCTGGCGGGTTGAACGGCGCGATTTGCATTGCGTTGTATGAGCATGATTCGTCGAGAGTTCCACGTTCGACGAGTATCCCCAGAGAACTGAAATACGTTGCAAATCCACGTGGTCCGCCAGTCTATGGCCGAGACGCCAATGTTCCGTTGTTGGAAGTGGATGCTCCGGCAGATCTGCTGGAGAGATTGAGATACAGCATTGCCCCGAGAGGACCATCGCTGGCGACTGTGGAGACACAGTCACCCGATTTTACGTTCTCTTCGGGGCCGAGTATGAGCCCTGAAAAAGTGTCGACTGAACTGGCCATCTGATTTCTTAGGCCATTCTGTCGCATTCGACCAGGGCAAATCCCGGCTCCCATTTTTCACCATGGAGCCGATGCATGTCTCACCATTTTGACGACGCACGAATGCGGAGTCTTATTCGTTATCACTATCAGCGAAACAGACATCTCACCAACACTCATGATGTTGAGGATCTGTTTCAGAACGCGTGGATAGATTTAAATGGTTCGCAGCCGGAGTGTGATTGTCCGGAAGTGACTCCGTTAACACAGGAGCAGGTTCTTCGACAGGCGGTTGGCCGAGCGGCCGAGCGAGCTTTTGGGAAACTGCGAAAACGAAGCCAGAGAGGTTCTGCTGCAGAAGTGCAGATGGAATACGAACCGGCGGAGTGTGTTCCGGATCACGGGTTAGTTCTGGATCTGAAACAGCAAATTGAATCACTTCCTTCCGATGAACGGTTGGTGATTGAAATGCTCAGGTCAGGTTACGACGGATCAGAAATCGCGACACAGTTGAAGCTTTCGCCACAAGCTGTGACGCGACGGAAACAGAGAGCCCTGGAACGACTGCGACAGATTCTGGGTGAATAACTATGAATAAAATCCCAGACATTCTCATCTCATCCAAAGCACCTGATGATTGTCATCAGGTGCTCAACGCCTTATTTCTGCGCTGGCCAGTGGAGCCGAATGAAGAATTGCCTTCGGCTCTGCTGGATCATCTCTGCCAATGCCGCAGTTGCCTTCGCAAGTGGATTGCCCTTGAAGCTGCTGCGGATCTGGCCGCCTTGCCCGGTGATCATTCCGGAGAAACCGACAACGACAACAATCTGTCCAAGGTTCGGCGTGCGGAGACCGCCTGAAGAAAAATCTCAGCGGTTGAAATCCCGAAAGTCGCCCACCATCACTCAGACTGAAGTTTGCTGACAGTCGTGGTCAGCATTGATGTCGTCTGAAGTTTTCGTTTCGCCGAACAATGCGATTCGTCTGATCGATCAGTTCTGATTGACGCCAGCAGTTCCGTTCTCAATGATCCCAGGGACCAAATTTGCACTGCCCGCCGTTCCGCTTTTGCGAGCGGATTGTGTCTCCTTGGCGATCCGAAAGCCGCTTGAAGTTCCGCTGAGCCGGAATCCCGATCCGTCTGAATCGCTGACAGTGCGATCCAGATGCTGTGGGCGGCAATAAGGGCATTCGACCGTGTAAACGATTCGGCCACAATGGGAACATTCATGCGGACCAGGACCACGCCGGGATTCTCGCGTCGCCTGGAGGAAGGCAATACGCATCAGCCCCAAAGTCACAAGCGTACTCAGAATCAACGACCACGGAGCACTCATGAAGTAGACAAGAGCACACGTGATCGCAAAAGAACTGGCCCCGCACTGCAGGTAAGGCCAGAGCAGGCGGAGTCTTAGATGCCGACCGTCATCGCCCAGCTCTTTTATCCACAAGCGATTCAGGCTCTCGATTCTCAAGGAGCGTACAACCAGACTTTCCGCGCTGTTAACGGCTTTCAGGAGTCGCTCGATATCGTCAAGGACTCGATAGACATCTGATTCTTCCAAATAGTCCTGGTGCGCCCAGCGATTGCGAAAATCTCGCAGCTCGCTGATCAGGCTGCGTTCAATAAATGACAGCTCGTTGCGGAACAAATCATTCCATCGATCCCACATGAAAACCATCAGGGCCTGAGCATCCCAGTTCAGAATCTCAGAAGCCAAATCTGCGTCACGATAGACGCAATTCACCCGTGACACTACGTAGGGACGCAGGCCAACAGCGAGCGAAAAAAGTCCTTCAGAAACTGGGTCTTTCATGGGCGCCTCCCTGGGGATGGGTATATGCAACCCAAGCATCTTCCGGAGCAAGAAGAGCTGAATCCTGATTTTTTTTCCCTCCGCCGCTGCGATGCGGGGAGTCCCCCGAAAAATGGCCGGTCATCCCGGTTGTATCGAAGACGGCAACAATTCCAGTCTGAGAATCTCAGCGGTTTCGCCATAGATGGGAATCATCCACCTCGAGCACCCGAATCGCCTCTGCGATGTCATCACGAAATCGCTTCGCATCGACGGGGTACCCCTGAGTCGGTTTCAAGCCTGGGACATGTTGCGCCCAGAATTCATTGAATTGATGCATCAGAACTTCTCGAAGGTACTTCGAGACCATCGACGACAGGGCCACCGGCAGCAATTCTTCGGCCCTAGTCCTGAAGCAGAACTCAATCCGCCCCATCCGATAACGCGATCGCTCACGTCCCTCTTCCATCCGGAAAACAAACTGATCATCGAAGTGAGAGGCAATCAATTCATCGTAGCGGTTCCGACCACCATGCTTATCACAAACCACGAAAACTGAAGCATCATCGTCAGTAAATCGATCGACAAGCTCACGCACCAGTTCCATGGTCGCATTTGAAAGAACCACGCCTTTGGAATCCGATTCGGCAACCCGTTGATTGAACTCTTTGGGAAACATGATTCGACTGCGAATTCCAAGCAGACGGATCTGCTTCTGAAGCATCACGTCAGCCAGTGTCTGCTGCCATTCAAGAATATGATCTTCACTGGCATCACAGGGCAGAGACTTTCCCGGTGTCGAATTCCAGGCTTCTTCCTGATAGAGAGTCGTGAAGTCGGCTCCGGAAATCCCCTGACATAACTCGTCAATTGTCGCCACGGGACAATCCAGAGTGCGGAGAAATGCAAGGACCGCAACCTCCAGATCTTCAAGCCCATCACCGGAAGAATAAACTTGTTTCGAATCGGCAACGAACAGTCTCTGATCACCTCGAGTGGGAGCGTTCGTCACAACTTTGCCGAACTCTTCCCACAGTGAGGCGGGTTCGACGCCTTCGGGAATCTCCCATGCGGTCGCTGTTACGGTAAGTGGTCCAAGATTGGGACCGTAGCCAGCTTCATCAGTTCCGATCAGCAGACGACGAGACATTCCGGCGAGGTTTCCAAAGGGAATCGTCGATGCGACTCAGGACAATGACTCAAGAAATGCGCTGGCCTGCATCGACGCTTCTGCACGCACCTGCCAATGCAATAAATGTCCGGCTGTGGGGAAATCGACGCAGATACCATCCTTGACCTGCTTCAGGAGACCCGCCGCATCAGTATCCGGCAACATCCCGCCTTTCGCAACATCGCCACGAAGAATCAGCAGGGGACACTGAATATCCCGCAAGCAAGCTTCAATATCGTAGTTCTTCGGCCATTGCCCTTCGAGAATGGCTTCCATCACCGCAGGATCAAGATCGTGCAGGCAGCGAGCGGTAAACCTCAAGGAGACACCATCACGAACGTCGGAGATTTTCAAAACTCGACCGTCAGAAAATGTCTTCAGCGGTTCATTACCAAACTCAGCTGAAATGTCAGCCACAGACAAATCTTTGCGGCCGGCCCAACGTTGCATCGCCTGAAACGTGGGAAAGTAATTGGTCGTCTGCAACTGGTGCCAGTATCCCGGAGAGGGAGGATCTTCCAGAATGACGGCCGAAACTAACTTCGGTCGACGCGCGGCCAGAGCGATGCTGACTAACGCTCCCAGAGAGTGCCCATAGACCACAAATGGTTTGCCGATGGCCTCAGCAGCAGCGATCGCATCTTCAACATAGTCGACCACTCGATAGCTATCGCCTGCTCGGCCCGATTGTCCGTGTCCACGAAAATCGATGGCCCGGATACTAAATCGACTCGGGAACAGCGTCGCATAGAATGAAAAGGTCCGGCCAGCACGGCCAACACCGTGAAGCATCAGCAATGCTTCACTGCCACCGGGCCTAAGATCGAACATGTGAACTCTGACGCCGTCCACTGTCTCCACATGCTCTGAATTCCCGCTCACAGATGTCTCCTTACTTCTCCGTCACATCAATCTCATGAACTTCAATCATGCGATTCAGCTTCGTGATGGAAAGAACTTCGCGCACATCACGGCTGGGGTTAAAGACCTGAACCTTCAGCGGCAGACCCGGGATGCGGGTCAACGAGACCAGCAGTCCCAGCATTCCGCTGGGAACCAATCGAACCCCCGTCAGGTCAAAGGCGACAATCGCTGAGTGATGGGCCTTCACAAGGTCTGAAATCGCCGCTCGATAATGAGCCGCATTAAATTCAGAGGGAACGTCACTGCCACCAAAACCAAGGACCGTGACTTCTCCGGCACTGTAGACTTTCAGCAATCCGTCTTCTGTCAAAGCAAACTGCTGGGCCAGATCTTCGGCTGCCGTCAGGTCTGCATCACTATTTTCCATCGCTTTTACTCGCTGAATGGCTTGAGAATTGTAGTCCCACGCTTGTCACCAGAAGTAACTGGTGCCCACAGTCTACACAGAACGGAACGTTTGCTCCAGAATCAGGCCTGAAAACCTGAAACCATACAATCCACCGGCTCTTCAGTTACAAAACAGCACCACTCGAAGACAGCTTATGAATACAAATGACTCAATCAACGCCGTTCGAGAATCCCGGAACGACGAGGAACAATCCCGATGATTGCAAATCGCTATCGACACATTGAAGTTTCCGGCAGCCACCTCGAGATTGGTCGGCAGATCGGGGAATCCCTGAAGGAAGAGCTGAGAGGTTTCGTGGAAACCTCATGGGATCGCATCGAGCAAACTCTGAAGCTGCGACGTGAAACCGTCTTCAGTGTCATTCACCAAAGTACTCAATTTGTACGGAACTGGGCTCCTGACCTGCTCGATGAACTTTCAGGAGCTGCTCAAAGTTCGGGCTTATCCTTTGATGATCTGATGTTTCTCCAGATCAGAAATCAGCTCACAGCGGACATGGACAGCGGCTGCACGTCATTCTCTCTTAGAAAAGAACAGCAGCAGATTTCGCTGATCGGCCAAAACTGGGACAACGATCCCGCGCTCGATCCGTTTACAGTCGTGCTGACCAGAAGACCCAACAACAAACCGGCCTTTATGACCGTAACACAGGCTGGCCTGATCGCGTACATCGGAATGAGTGAAGCCGGGATGGCCGCCTGCCTGAATTCTCTGCCAGCCCCGGCGCGCGCTGTGGGCGTTCCGCACTACTTTACGCTGCGGCGAGTTTTCGAAGGGCAATCTCTGGAGCATGCCGTCAGCGTTATCTCGGACGCAACAAGAGCAATCCCTGCCAACATAATGCTGAGTACTCCCGATGGCCCCGCGAACCTGGAAGTCACGATTGATGACGTGAAAGTGCTCAGACCGGAGGCAAAGGACGTATTGCTCCACACGAATCATTGTCTGCATCCGGATCTCGCTTCCATTAATGGTCAGTTTCCGGAGTTGATTCAGTCCCGGCCTCGACTGGAGCGGATGAGCCAGTTATTGAAGACCGGCGTTTCCTGCGCGAGCATGGAAAGTCTGAAGTCGGCGTTACAGGACCATACGGAGTTCCCGCGATCCGTCTGTCGTCACGCAAATGACGATCCGGGCCACGGCTATTGGAAGACTGTATTTTCGGTGATTATGTCCGTTGAAGCCGGAGAGATGCATATTGCACGGGGCAATCCGTGTGAAGCACCTTATGAGGTTTACGGGTTGTGAACCGCCAGCTTTCGGCAGATTCTGCGGGTCTGGAAGTGCTGGAGAATGGCGATCTGAGATACGCACAGGCAGCGTTATGGCAGGCATAAAGCGAAAACCCGGCACATCCGGAACAAACCCTTCAGTTTCACAAATTGCCTGACCGATACTTCCGCTATGACCGTCCTGATGCGCAGATTCTGTCGGTGCCACCGCGCAGAAGCTGAACATCAGGAATCGGGAGAACATCAGCGAAGGCAGTGATTTACTGCAGCTTCTCCAAGGATGGATCAATGCGGATTCGGCACTCACTCAAGGCGTTCGTGCCCTTCATACTCATGCTGGCAGCCGGGCGCAGCGTCCAGGCACAGTATGGCCCACCAGGTCCACAGCAGCCGATGCCGCAGGGGGCTTACCCGGGCGGTCAAATGCCGTACCCGTCGCAGTCGCCGTATCAGAATCTGTTCGATCAGACGTATGTCTCCGACGGATTGTGGTTCAACAACTCCAACAACGGCTTCGGACCATTCAATAGTCCTCGCAAGTGGACCTTTGGAGTCGACTACACCCATACCCGCACCCGGAAACTGGGCGGCCTCGTCGGTGCTGAGGGAGTTCAAACCTATCTGCAGCAGAACAGCGAGGCTGGGACCCTGGTTGTTGATGGGATGGACTACTACAACTACTTTAACGCCGCCTCTGGATCGATGATCCCACAGCTTGATAATGATGGGATGCGGCTGACCAGCGGATTCACGAATGCAGACGGTTCAGGTCTGTTGCTCAATGCTCAGTTCAGTGGCGCAGCGACAGCAACATTCGATGCCCGAGCGATCGCCCTGTCTCAACGTATGGACACGTTGACGGCGTTGAACATGCAGGCCTCCGGTGGTCACACCAGTGGCGTGGCCTTCAACGGTGGAGGAACTAATGATTATGACATCACTCAGAACCAGATTCTTCCTCCGGGCGTCGTGTTCGATTCCACTGATGTGGACAACTACGGTATCTACGGAACCACATTCGACGTTCTTGATCGTACAGTGCTGAATCTCTATGGCATCCCGATTCTTTCGGGTGACCCATCCCCACCGAGCAATGCACTGAACGGTGCAACCGTTCCTTACGATCTGCAGTTTATCCTGCAACATCAACTAAATACTTACGGCGGATCAATTGATTGGGCCTTCACACCCACGATTGATCGCGGCAATCTTGTTGTGAGACCAATCTTCGGCGGTCGCTACTATCGTGTCGATGAAACATTCGCCTTCCATGGCGAATCAACCCTGCTCGCCTACGGAACGGGAGATGGCACTTCTCCTGATAATGCCAAGATCTTCCCGGTCGGTGATGGCATAATCTCAGGCACGGGCGGGGGAACCAACGCCTCAATCATTCCGGACACACCGGGTGAAGGAGGGACGACTGACTTCAACGCTCTGACAGGAACGAATTCAACTCACCTGATCGTGAAGTCTTTCATTAATAGTCATGTGACCAGCAATCTGGCTGGACCTGAGTTTGGCTTCCAGTACGAACTGGGTGATCGCAAGGGTGTTCGAATCTCCGGAACAACACGCCTTGCAGCCATGTTCAATGAAGAGAAGATCCATCTCAGCGGCGACAACATCGGTAACTTTATGGGGGTTCAGGTTACACCAGACCCCGTCACCGGAAACGATCTTGAAACCCAGATGTTTGACACGAATACAACGCAGGGCCCATCTCAGAACGCCTTTGCGGATCAGGACACAACGGTGCACTTGTCCCCGTTGTTTGAGCAGGGATTGAATGTTCAGTTGCCAATCTTCGGGGCCGTGCCGGTGCTGAAAGATATCCAGTTGCTGGAAGAGGCCAATCTGAATCTGGGCTGGAACTGGTTGTGGGTCGGACAGATTGCTGATCCGAACGAGTCTATTCTCTATCAATCCAGTCCGCTCCTGAACGTCTTTCCGGAGATTCAGACAGAGCGTGGCAACCTGTTCCAGAATACTCTCAGCGTCGGTGTCAACTGGAATTACTAGAACTGCTGGAAACTCAGTAGCGCTGCACGGTCGGAACTGCCGTGCGGCGAGTCTCAGGAATTCAGGCCGACCAGCCACAATTGAAAGCAAGAACTGTCAGCGTCGCTTCGAGACTCAGGATGTTGCATTTTGACAACAGTCTCCTGAAGGGCCTGAGGTATGATCGACGCTCCACACACTCGAACCGATCGTCGCTTTCGACTGGGCGGTTCCAGTGTTCTCCGCCATGTTGCCCCGAAACCTGTCGGCATTGTCAGCATCGGATTCAGGCAGCAGACGGTGACCATTCTTGGCGCCGTTGGCGTTGATGTCCATGTCCTGTCTCAGTCACCTCTGGCCGTGGGACAGCATCTGACCTTTATCGTCAGCTCTTCCTCCCGTGGGCCGGAAATTGCAATCCCCGGCATTGTTCATTGGGCGAATCCCGAGGGAACAGGCACAGAAGCCGGCATCGCGCTGCGGGAACCAATTCCAAACGAAATCGCTTTGAAGCTGCCCGGTTGCGAACGCGAAAGCATCCGATATGCCTGCCGAATCCATGGCAAGATGCTCTGGATTGACGGAGGTCCAAAGTCTCAGCCAGCAGTCGTGATCAATTACTCACGAGACGGAATGTGCATGCAGGTTGCCGCCGCTGTTCCCGTTGAGTGTGATGCGCAGTTTGTGTGGTGGACGGAAGAAGAAGAACATCGGATCGACGGTGTCGTTCGCTGGGTGATCGGTCAGGACGAGGGATTTCTTGCCGGTTGTGAACTGGTCAAAGAACCTGGCTATCGCCTTGCAGGTGTTCGATTCTAAGCATGGCTGCGAGCTCCCCGGGATCGCGTCCACACGCCGCCTCAGAGGAGCTTAAGCTGCTGCGTCCATTCCTCTCAGGAACAAACGAACGGACTTTCGAACTTCTTCAGCGGGCGGAATCTCAAGCGGCTGGAATCCAGCGCACATCATGGGCAACGGCGGCATAACAAGTCCAAGAAGCCGTGCAGCGGCCCAGTGCGGATCCGGGATGCGAAGGACGCCCCTTCGATCCAGTTGAGAGAGATAGATCGCCATCTCCCGAAGACCTCGGCCAAAGCCTGTCTCGTAGATCAGTCGCGCATTGTCCGGGAATCTGCGCCCCTCCGACATCAGCAGAAAGCACATACACGCGCCGTCTTCTGACAACAGGATCTGCAACAGCGCGTGGAAATACTGTGTCAACATTTCCTCGGGATGAATGTGATCTGCATCCAGCTCCGGCAATGCTGCAAAAACTTCTTCGGCCCGTGTTCTCACCGCCTCTTCAAAGAGCTTCTCTTTGGAGGGGAAGTGATTGTAAACCGTTGCCTTGGAGACTCCGGATCTGGCCGTGACCTGATCCATGCTGGTGTCTGCAAAGCCCTGAGCCATAAACAGCTCACGCCCTGCGTCCAGGATTTGTCGCCGTTTCTGTTCTGATCGACTCAAAGGTTCTTCAGAGGGTAACGTTGGCGATGTCAGGCTCATTTTGAACTCCTTTCGCAGGGTGGTTTTCCGCAGATGAAGATCCTCGAGAACTGGCCGTCAGGTGGCCATCCTGCATCTCGATAATCCGATCCGCAATATCCAGAACTCGTACGTCGTGCGTCACCATCAGAATGGGACGCTTCTGTTCTCGCGCAAGGCTTTGCAGCAAATTGACGACTTCGCGTCCCGAAGTCCCATCCAGCGCTGCGGTGGGCTCGTCCGCAAGAACCAGTTCCGGCCGCCCGACCAAAGCTCTGGCAATCGCAACTCGCTGCTTTTGACCGCCGGACAGCCGCGACACATGATAATTCATCCGTTCTCCCAGACCCACCTGCTGCAGCATGCGAGTGGCCCGTTCACGCCCCTCTTTGATAGTGACGTCGGGCTGCAGGTCAAACATCACCTGCACATTCTGCAGGGCAGTCAGGTACGGCAGAAGGTTATGTGCCTGAAAAATGAAACCAATCTTACGTCGCAGCTGCAGCAGATCAATTTGAGACGCATTGTGCAACGAATGGCCCAGCACATCCAGTCGCCCCTCCTGCAGTTTCCGCAACCCCGCGATCAGCGTCAACAGCGTCGTTTTTCCGGATCCGGATGGTCCGGTCAGGAGCACGATTTCGCCCGGCTGAATGGCAAGTTCCACATCAAATAGAATCTGCTTGCGTAACTCGCCCTGGCCAAAGGAAAAATTGATTCCTGCACCAGTGATAACGGCTTTTGAATCATCAGTTTTCATACACCACTCGACTTTCCGGATCAGAATACGTCTGCGGGGTCCGCAGATCGCAGTTTGCGAACAGCCAGCATTCCGGAAAAAGTACACATCAGAATCGTTGCAAAGATCAGAAAGACGCCTCGCATCGGCTCCATGTATAGCGGCAACTGAGTGACTTTGCGCAATCCGGCATACATGGCGGCTGCAATCAGTGATCCCGGAATAAATCCCATGGTGGCCAGTTGCACGGACTGTCCAAGAACCAATTGGTAAAGATAGCCGTCAGAGAATCCCATCGCCTTCATAGTGGCATACTGCGGCAGGTGATTCGTGACATCCGTATAAAGGATCTGATACACGACGATGAAGCCAATAAAGAATCCAACGACAGTGCCCGCAGTAAAGATGATTCCGATCGGTGTTGCGGATCGCCAGTAAATCAGTTCCAGCTCTTTGAACTGTTCCACAGTCAAAACCTGAACTTCTTTCCCCAACACCTTTTGAAACTGCTTCTGCGCAGAGACAACTGAAATTCCGGGCCTCAGCTTTACGACACCAACATCGATCTCCCCGGATTTCCGTTCCGGGAAGAGTCGCAGGAAGTTGGCATGACTGACGAGAACATTGCCGTCAACGCCGAATGAAGCTCCGAGATCAACAACTCCGGCCAATGACATGCGACGTCGATTAAGCTCCAGTTCCACGGGTTCGCGTCTTTCGACGGCCCCCACGACGTCACCAAAGCGGGGTCGCGCCATGCGATCATAAAGGAACACATCTGTATTCCGAAGTTGCAGCAGATGCTGTTCGATGCCGGGCAGTTTGAGTGACGCATTGTCGGTTTCAATTCCGTAACATTGAATCGACCGCATTTCTCCGTTCCATGGATTCTTCCATTCCCCTGGAGCAAGATAAATTGAGAACACGTCGCTGACATCAGGACTTCCCCGCAGGCGATACAGCAGCCGACTGGAGAAGACCTTGCTATGCAGCAAATGTTCGTATTGGCTGTGGACGATCACCAGTTCGCCGTTCATTGAACCATGAAAAACCACGGCACTGGCGAACAGGGCTTTCATCAATCCCAGTTGCATCCACATCAACACAACCGAAACCATAACTCCAGCAACGGCTGCAAACAGCTTCATCTTCTCGTGTTTCAGTTGCAGCCACGACAAAGGGATTCGCTGACTCATTGTGGCATCCCCTGCGCTCCAGCCGGAGTGCTCGCATCACTCATGTCCGTCGAGGAGGAATGCGACTTCGAAGTTTCTAACACGACCTCAACTTTAGCCCATGACAGCCCGGAAACTCGCTGACCGTCTTTGTCGTCAAGCCGAATTCGAACTTCCACAATTCGAGCATCTGTATCATCAACAGGATCACTCGAGAGCACATCTTTGCGGCCAATCAGACGCCCGACTTCAATCACACGACCATGTAAAGTTGTGTTGAGATTCCTCATCGAAATCGTCGCGGGCTGGCCCAGTGCAACCTTGAGAATGTCTGACTCGTGAACCTCAGCGACAACGTCCATCTGCCGTGTGTCACCCAGATCCAACACTCCTTCTGATCCGATGCGTTCGCCGACACGCGTATGAATCTTCAGAATCTCTCCGTCGATCGGGCTTCGAATCATTGAGATCTCAAGATCCGCCTCAGCACGCTGTACTGTCGCCCGAGCCCGCGCGACTTCGGCCTCTGCTTTTTCAAGATCGACGACTCGGACTTCTGCCAACGCCACCAGCGCAGATTCATGCTGAGCCAATTCGCGCCGGAGCACATCAACATCTGCAACTCGCGTGTCCACATCATCCTCAGAAACGGCTCTGTTCTTTCGCAGTTCCTTAGCACGCTCCAGCTGCTTTTCTGCGAGCTTCAAACGTTCGCGAGTCCGTGCAATCAGTTCCTCCTGAGCTCGAAGATCACCGGTCTTTGCGCCGGCCTTGATCTGAGCCAGAGATTTCTCCGCAAGCAACACGGAGGCTTTGGCCAGATCGACGTCGGCCTGCTCTCGACGATTGGAATCAAGAATTGCCAGCACTTGTCCGGCATAAACCTGGTCGCCAACGCGAACCATTATCTTTTCAACAACGGGCGGCTCCATCACTGACGGAGCGTTGACGTGGATCACTTCGCTCTGTGGTTCAATTCGTCCCAAGGCTCCCACACCGAATTCTGACAGAGACACCACGGGGGCCGGGGTGTTCTGTTCCACAATGGGCAGGGAACGATTCGCCGCGAAGGCTCCTGCCATGACGACGGCTGAACAGAACACAAAAATCAATGTTTTACGCATAAGTCACCAGAAATGAACGGTTCAGTTTAGTTCTTATATCATAGACACTGAACCGTTCAGTTCAATTATTTTTTCGGCAGTATTTTCGTCTTCGCGATCGGGATAACCCGCAAAGTCCTCGCAAACCACCAAATCCACTCAAGCGGAAAGGCCGGATCTCTCGATTAACCGAAAAGCGAGTGATGTGTCGTGCGACCATCGGATCGCAGTTTGGAGTATGAGCGAGCTTTGTCGCTGGAGAATGCAAATGCCGATTCGACGGTCCGTCCTGAGTGCCATTGGACTTTTGGTTTTTGGAACCGCTATACTCTACGGTCAGCAGAATGACCCATTTGCGGAATGGGACCGACAGAATCCACGCCCAACCGCAAAGAAGGCTGCATCGAAAGCGCCAGTTTCGGGTGTGAAGTATTTCTCGCCAAACTCTGAGAAAGAAGTCTCTTCCGAAAACGCACCGGCGGACACACCAGACAACAAAGCATTTGAGGCTTCTCGTCAGCGAATGCGTGAACGCATCGAGACGGGGTCAGCAAACAAGTCTGGGGACTTGCAGAAACCCGTCGCCACTGCGAATGCAGCCAAGCCCGAAACAAAATCATCCTCTACTTCGGCCCGCAAAGAGAAACCTGCGGCAGAAGCCCATCTTCCCGTCGCCGAGTGGGATGTTTCCACGGCAGCAGGAAAGCTGAAGAGCAATGGGACGGCTAAAACCTCCTCGGACCAATCGTCGAAGCAGACATCTTCGGGAAAGGTTCAGCCAGCAGCTTTTGAGGAAACTGCTCGAAACTCCGGCAAGAAGATTGTTCAGGTGAGTCAGTCTGATTCTGATCTCGAGGTGGACTCAAAGTCGCCTGAGCCAGCAGAAGAAGAGAATCCATTCGCGAACTATCTTGAGAAATCTTCCAGTTCGAAAAAATCTGCCGAGATGCCTCCGGAGTTCAGTGAACAGTTCGCATCGGGAGACGGGGGTGAGAAGGCTGAAGCTCTTCTGAAATCCGCTCCTGCTTCTCGAAAAGCTGCGGCCATCGCCAAGCCCGCCGCACCACTCAATACATCAAAGGCTCCCGCATCAAAAGCTCCCGTTCTAAACGCTCCCGCAGAAAAGCCTGTCGCAACAAAGTCTGTTCCGGCTAAGGCTGTCCCGGTGAAAACCGTTTCTGCAACTCGATCTGCCGAAGCGTTTTCAGCAACGGGGTCAACGACTGCGACTGCGGATTCAGGTCCACAGTCGCCGGGGATCACCGTACAATGGGTTCGCCGCGGCGAGTTCAACGTGGGACAAGAATGCGACATCGATCTTGTTGTCCAGAATACAAGTAAATCGGCTGTCCGAAGCGTGATGACAGAAGCCATCATTCCGGAAGGGCTTGAACTTGTTGAAGCAAAGCCACCGGCCATGGAAGGCTCGGAAACACCGACATGGACTTTCGGCGAACTTAAGCCCGGGGAAACGCGCACTGTCGCTTTGAAGGTCATTCCGCGTCAACGTGGCGACGTTCGCCTTGATGCCTTCGTGCGGATGACCGGCTTTTCCTCTTCAGAGTTTTCAGTACAGGAACCGCTGATCAGCGTAGAAGTCAGCGGACCTGAGACTGTGGAAGTGGGACAGCAGGCCGGTTACGTTGTGAAAGTGACAAACCCCGGAACAGGGCTCGCCAACAACGTCGTGATTCAGGCCGCAATTCCCGAGGGGCTGGAACATCGCAGCGGCAGCATTTTGTCGATTGATATCGGTACACTGAACGCGGGAGAGTCGCGTCAGGCAAAGCTTAGCCTGACCGCGGTCAAAGGCGGCGTTCAGGATGTCGCCGTGCGAGCCATCGCATCAGGCGATCTGACGGACGAAACCACGGCGACCGTCACCGTCGCTGAACCTAAGCTCAAGATCGCAATCAACGGACCAGAAGAACAACTGGCCGGACGAACGAGTGACTACACCATGACAGTTTCCAATACTGGTGGAGTCCCATCTGAGAACGTACGAGCCAAGTATCGCATTCCGCAAGGATTCGATTTCGTCTCTGCCAATCGAGGCGGTAAATACAGCAAGACGGATCATTCGATCGAGTGGTTCGTGGGAACACTGCAGCCTGACGGATCGAGTGATTTCAGTCTTACTCTGCGAGCCACCGAGCCAGGTGAACTGCTACATCAGGCCGGAGTCATTTCAGAACACGGTCAGGTCACGATGTGTGACTACAACACCGTAGTCGAAGGCATGGCCGCGCTGGACTTGAAGATTGTGTCCAGCAGCAAGGATCTGGCCAAGGGTGACGATGTCACCTGGGAAGTGCATATCCGCAACACCGGAAGCCGTGCAGCATCGAATGTGGGTATGTCCTGCGAATTGCCGTCAGGAATCCAGCTCGTTGATGCAGAAGGTCCATCCGAGCACATTGCTGAAAACGGAGTTATGGTTTTCCGTTCTCTGCCAACGATCGCTCCGGATCAAGAGATTGTCTACTCCATTCGAGCAACCTGCCTGCGGGAAGGCAATCATCGCCTGCGTCTGCGAGTCGCGAGCGAGTCGATCTCGGAACCGCTGATTGGCGAAGAATCAGCAACAGTTGTTGAACGCTGATTTGCTCATGCACTCGCAGCAGAACCGGGACTTGCTCCCGGACAGCTCAGAAAATGCATGAGGAAAGAAGTAAACGAGGGTGCTATCCCGGTTCTGCAGGAGCCTCCTGGTCAGCTCATGATCAGGCAACTCCGAAGTATTCCCGGATGAACTGACGGCGGTCTGCGCTCTGCACATACTGCACGAGCGCATACAGCTTCTTCTGGTCTCGCAGAAGCTTGGCCGCACGACCTTCCTCGTCGGCCAATGATTCGGGCAGGTCTCCCTCCACGATCAGGTTGGAAAGATCAATTTCGTCCTGAATCACGCCATGTCGTTGCAATAAAGACAGGACGGTCTCCACTCGTCGATCATGACGCTGGCGATCACACAAACGCTCTCGCAGCCATTCGATCCCAAACGCTCGAATCTGTTCTGTGCTGTGCGTGAGATGGTGATAGACACGTTCGCAGAATTCGGCATCCGGATTCGTCCACCGAATAAACTCGATCTGCGTATTCAGATCACGCTGGTCGTAAAGCAGAGTACACTCCGACGGCTTGCCATCTCGGCCCGCGCGGCCGATTTCCTGGTAGTATGACTCCATCGAACCAGGGATGTCCGCATGAACCACAAAGCGGATATCTTCCTTGTCGACTCCCATCCCAAAGGCATTGGTCGCAAGGACAAGGCGAGAGCGCCCCTTCATAAAATCGTCCTGAATATTGCGACGAACATGCCGATCCAGATCGCCGTGGTAGCAGACGTGATCGATGCCCGCAGCCTGAAGCCTTTCACTGAACTCCAGCAGAGTTCGAATCAGAGTGAAGTAAACGATGCCGCTTCCTTTTGAATCCGGGGTCAGCCAGCGATCGAAAACGGCCTCCATGGATTCTTCTTTTTCGTCAGCCTCCCAAACTTCTTCCACCCGCAGGTCCAGATTAGGGCGATCAATCCCTTCATGAAATGTGCGGACTTCGGCAACATCGAGTCCCAGTTGACGAACAATGTCCTGCTGCACATCAAGCGTGGCTGTCGCGGTCAGAGCCATCGTCACCGGATTGCCCAACATGGCCCTGAACTCTGCCACACGAGTATAGTCGGGCCGAAAATCATGGCCCCATTCGCTGATGCAGTGAGCTTCATCGACAGCCAGCAGCTTCACTTCTCTCTGCGCAATGATCTCCAGAAACTCAGCTTTGCGAAAACGTTCCGGAGTCACGTACAGCAGACAGTAATCACCTCGCGCCACCGCGGCATAACGCTTCTCCCGATCTTTGCGGCTCAGCGACGAATTCACAAACGTGGCGGAAATCCCTTTCGCCTGGAGTGCATCCACCTGATCCTTCATCAAGGCAATGAGCGGCGAAAGAACGAGTGTGATTGGTGGTCGTCCTCCGCTGTTCTTGTTGTGCAGCATCAGGGCCGGGATCTGAAAGCACAGCGACTTGCCGCTTCCGGTTGGCATAATCACCAGACTGTGTCGACCAGCACTCACGTGTTCGATGATTTCCGCCTGTGCGACCCGGAACTCCGAATACCCGAAGTAGTGCTGGAGAAGTTCATTTGCAGATTTCATAAAGCAGAGTCGATCCCACACATGTTGCCAAAAATCAACAGCCAAAACTGATCCGAACCAGCACTATAACTGACGTCGCTTTGTCAGCTTTACCTGCACATTTGTCAGAAACTTCCGGCCCATATCCGCAGAAGAATCAATAGTCTAGAACACCTCGACGTAGCCGGACAGGATCCTGTTTCTTCTGCGGTGTTCGAGAAATAGTCCGGAAATCGCAAGAAATGATTTTGCACCAGATAATCATGCATTTTGCGGGTTCCGAACTGATTCTTGTTTAATCACAAGCGGCTCCCAAACCACAATCAGTTCCGTTACAGAAATCAACAACAGCTTTATGTCGAATCCCAGAGTGTCAGTCGTCATTCCTGTCTTCAACGGCGCCGAGGATCTTTCCGGCGCGATTGAAAGCGCGTTGAATCAGCGGGACTGTGAAACCGAAGTGATCGTGGTCAACGATGGCTCCACGGATGGAACCAGGGCTGTGATTGAACGGTATGGCAACAGAATCATCGCCATTCACCAGAAGAACCTTGGAGCTGCCGGTCTTTCCAGAACTCGAAACAATGGGGTTGCTGCATCATCTGGTGAGTGGATCGCGTTTCTTGATCACGATGATCTGTGGGAACCAGATAAGTTGGCTTTCCAGTTGAAGGCCGCACAACGGACGTCGGCAGACATTGTCTATACGAATGCACGCAACTTTGGAGATGTCTCGCGCGTCAGTGACTTTCGGAGCGATCCGACCGCAATGCTCGAAGGCGATCTGTTCGAAGCTTTGCTGATGGACAACTTTATTGTGATGTCCAGCACGATGATGAAACGTGCCTTGTTTGACAGGATCCATGGATTTACGGAATCACCCGTGCTGGCTGAGGACTGGGATCTGTGGCTCAAGGCCGCTGCAGCCGGGGGGCGATTTGCCGCTGTTTCAGAACCCGTCACAATGTATCGCTGGCGGCCCGGTTCGTTTTCAAAGAACCATGTCCGGATGCGAGACCTGCGACTTCTGGCCCTTCAGCGAGCATTGGAGTCTGACCGTGGTCAGCAGGTGTCATGGTCTGTCCGTCGCAAAGCTCTCGCAAATGTTGAACGATGCTCGGCATGGTTTCTGGCCTCCTCGTCGCCGCGACAGGCCATCAGTTGGTACGCGCGATCTTTGATCTACTGGCCTTTTGATGTCAACTGCTGGAAGGGTGTGGTCAAGGGGTGTGTCGGTCGGTCGTAAACCCGACTGGCTCTAAACCACATTGCAGGCAGGCAAATGATTCTGCTGAAAAATGATGGGGGAGGGGCCTCATCGCAACTCTGAATCGATTCATGGCGTGGTTCTCAGGCAAGAAGCTTTCCGCGAGCGATCGTGACAGCTTTCCCCGAGAGGCGAACTCGGTCATTGCGGAGTTCCATCCGGATGAGTCCGCCTCTGGATGAAGCCTGAAAGCCAAACAATGTTGACCGTCCGAATTGTGGAACCCAGTAGGGGGCCAATGCACAGTGAGCAGACCCGGTCACGGGATCTTCATTGATGCCTGCAGCCGGGGCAAAGAAACGTGACACGATATCATGGTCACAACTGTCTCCCAATGCCGTCACAATAACGCCTCGGGTTGATATTCCAGCCAGGGCCGCAAAGTCAGGGCCAAGTCGCCGCACAACAGCGGCATTAGAAACGTGCAACAAAATGTCAAACTTCGATCTGCCACAGTAGCGAACCTCACCAGCAGAAACGCCCAGAGACTCTAAAAGCATGTCGGGAATCTCCGCCACTTGCACACCGGTCGCTGGAAAGTCCAGCGTCATGCCGTCTTGTGTAGACTCTGCAGACAGAAGTCCACTTCGAGTTCGAAACTGAAGATAGCCGTTTTTCCAGAACGGTAAAAATTTATCAGGAAGTTCGCAGGCCTGAACAAGCTCTTTTAAGACATGGGCAGCCGCTAACGTAGCATGACCGCAGAGATCGACTTCGACTGCGGGAGTGAACCATCGAAGTTCTAGACCATCGTTCATCGGAAGCAGGAACGCTGTGTCGGCAAGATTCATCTCCATTGCCACACTCTGCATCCATGCGGAATCACGAGCTTCTTCCAGTAGGCAAACCGCGGCAGGGTTACCAGTGAAGGGGCGAGATGCAAAGGCATCCACATGGAACAAAGGCAGTGAGTTCATCGAAGAGCCGGATAAATTTTCTTGAACTGAAAGCCCGCGCTGTTTATGCGAAAAACAGTTGCTCAGGCACCCATCATCCATCTCAGAACTGCAGCCACTGAGGCCACAGACAGGCATAACCTTAGCTGCAGAACTATCGACATGGTGGACACATTCGTCAACTGCAACTGAACCACCAGGCTCCATGCAATCACGAGTTGCTTCTTTCGACTCTTGTTCTGCAACCCTGAAAACAGCCCGACCAAAACACGAGCACTCGACGGCTTTTCGCGATCCATCGAAATCAGTAGACTGCAGGCTGGAAAATTCTGATCGAGTATTACTCGCTCAAAACACTTCTCGAAACTAGCTGAGATTCGCTGCGTGCTGGATTCTTACAACGATCGCTGGGCATTGATTACCGGAGCCTCATCCGGAATTGGCGCTGAGTTCGCTGTGCAACTGGCCGGCCGCGGAATGCATCTTATCCTGGCAGCTCGTCGCAAAGACAAGATGACGGAGCTCGCGACCGATCTGAATACTCGACATGGCACACGTTGTCATATTGTGGCCGTCGATCTGGCCGACCCTGACTCCGGTCGACGACTCATGGAAGAGGTCAAGCGTCTTGGTGTGCAGATTGAGCTGCTTGTCAATAACGCGGGAATGGGATTGATCGGTCAGATTGAAACAACAACTCCGGAAGAAGTCCGGAAGATGCTCAATCTGAACCTGATGACACTGACCGATTTGACCTATCGAGTGCTCCCCGGGATGCTGTCACAAGGGCACGGGGCAATCATCAATATGTCGTCTCAGGCAGCGTTTCAACCTGTTGCCTTCATGGCCGCCTATGCCGCCAGTAAATCTTATATCCTCCATTTCAGTGAAGCCCTGTGGGCGGAAGCTCGCAGTCGAGGAGTCACGGTGATGGCGTTATGCCCCGGAGTCACTCGAACGGAATTCTTTGACCTCGCCGGAGTCCCGGGCTGGCTCGAAAAACACACATCGCATCCTCCCGGAAAGGTCGTGAAGACCGCGTTGAAAACTCTGGAGAAACGTCGACAGTATGTCGTGCCGGGTTGGAAGAACTATCTCATGACATTGCTCGTCCGCATCACGACTCGTCGCACGGCAGTAAATGAATCGAAGAGATTCTTTCGCCCCGCAAAACCTCAGAAACCTGCAAGTGAGCCATAAACCGCGGTCTGCACCGGGGATCTTTTGAGCGAATCCTGCAAATTATGGCTCGTTGCGACGTGTGCAGGTGGCAGTTAGAATGCACGCCTGTCGCATGACTTCGTGTTGTGATACACGAAAACGCTTCAGTGCAGTGACATCTGCAACACCGCCTCCGGGCGAACTCAACCGATGTCTCAGACCCTTAGACTCTTAGGCACGCGGACTGCCTGACGCTTTTTCTGAGATCTGACTGGCACTATGTACTGCACTGCAATTGATGTTCATTCACTTTTTCTGCCGGGCGCCCCATGAATTCCGAGGACATTTCCACAAGCGACGATAACAAGAAGAACAACCCTGCTCGATTTATCGCTCGTGAAATCCTGAACGGGCTGGAAACACTCATTCAGGAAGCTCAGGCGAATACTCGGCCACTGGAAGTCGATCCTTATCGATCACGCATGTTTGAGTTTTTCGTAACAGCAGACGGTGCTGGACTAATCAAAGACGATCGAGAAGTGGCGGCTTTCGAAGATCTGGATGAAGATTCCAACGAAATGGATCTCTCCGCAGACAGCCTGTGCCGACTTCTCGCACGCCGTTGGGGATTGGACATGGCGGCACGAGAAGCCCAGGCCCTGCAGACGCGATTGCCTGCCGATCAACTGGAACGCATGAGATTACTCTGGTCGGTCATGCGAATGTGGATTGAATGGAGCTATGCGTGGCGACGCTGGAATGAGTTTCATTCGCCTCCGAGTGAATCATCCGTCTGAAGACCGTCAGGAGACGTCGCATGAAGATACCACGTCGGCCAAAGCATCTGGGTTCGCAGGATGGCGACACGATGACTCCCATGATTGATGTTGTTTTCCTGCTGCTCGTGTTCTTTATTTGCGCATCCGTAGGAGGCACTGCGGATCGATTATTGCCTGCGGAACTCAAAGGAACGACAGAGGCGGCGGATCCTCAGGAACCTGCAGAAGATCCCGACAATTGGCAGCATCCGGCGATCCAGATTCGGATTGAACCGGAACAGGACTCTGTCGCTATCTTTCTGGATGAACAACGACTCGCAGGCCAGGAAATGCTTCAGGATCGACTTCAGCGACTGGCGGCAGTCGATCCGGAATCCAGGATCATTTTAAACATCCACGATGATGTGCGAGTACAACCTTTTATCGATGTGTATGATTTGTGTCAGTCGCTGCAATTTAAGAACATTTCGTTCGCGGTCGGTAAGCCAGCCACGAACCAGTAAAGCCTGTCGACAGGATCTCGAAAATGCCGTTGTTTGAATTCTTCTGTGAGGAATGCTCACACCACGCTGAACTTCTTGTTGGACGCACTGAAAAACCGGCGTGCCCAAAATGTGGCTCAAAGAAGATGGACAAGCTGATGAGTGCTGCGGCGGGGCGAGTGGCATCAGGCAGTCTCTCCATGGCGTCCTCATGTCCTCCGCCGGAAGCCGGCCCCTGCAGCCCTCACTGCTGCCGACTGCCACAATAGTCCGGCAGAGGCGTTGCCACGCGAAGGACCGGGTTTCATGAGCCATCAACTCCACGTTTACCTGCTGCCATCATTGATTGAAGCAGACGCGTTGAACGGCGGGACCGCCGTCATCATCGACATCCTTCGCGCATCATCGACGATGATCACAGCGCTGCAGAACGGAGCCACACGAGTGATCCCATGCGGGACCACCGAAGAAGCGTTTCGCCTGCGAGAACAGTCACCCAACGAGTCAATAATTCTGGGTGGCGAACGAGGCGGCGTGAAGATTCAGGGATTCGACTTTGGGAATTCTCCTGCGGAGTACAGCAAAGCCGCTGTCGCTGGTCGGACCGTCGCCTTCACTACGACCAATGGAACCAAAGCGATTCTGAAAGCATCGCCTGCCGCAACCATTTTGATTGGAGCCTTCCTGAATCGTGCGGTGATCGCTGATCGGCTACTTCAGGAGCAACGCGACACTCATCTCATTTGCGCAGGCACTGACGGGATCGTCACGGGTGAGGACGTACTGTTTGCCGGAGCGATTGTTGATGAATTGATCGCGAACGACGCGTCCGAAAGCGAAGTCTGCAGGAGATGGGTTCTTAACGACAGCGCGGTTATGGCATGGTCGCTGTGGCGAAAGAAAGTTGCAGACGTCGCACAAGGCGGGACTGACCCGGCAGATCAGCATGGCGCAGTATGCGAGCGTTTGGCTTTAGCAATGCGTGATACGCAGGGGGGAAGAAACCTCGTGAGCCTCGGATACGACTCGGACATCTGCCTCTGTAGTCAATTGGACCAGTTCAGGATCATCCCCAAACTGGATCGACAGAAGAATTGCCTGACCGCTGAGTAATGCCGGCCGTTCTGGACAGGACTCGAAGAGAATTGCGGAAACATCCCCCGATCAGTTCGTCACAAAATCGCTCATCGTTGGAAGTGATTGTGGATCACCGGTGAGAGTAAACGGGCGACGAGCAACCTCATTGCCGGAACTCTTCAGCACCATCCAGTATTCACCAGGGACAAGCTTGTTTCCGGCATCGTAATTGAAGTTCGCAAATAGCTGCTCACGAGTCACATACTGCCCTGAACTATCGACGATGCGACCATCTGAATCTTCAACAACGCAATCGACCCACATGTCTTCGTGAGGTGGATTAATGTTGCAATGAGCGATAATCGTATCGCCAAATTCAAATGTGTTTCGTCGATTGCCCAGTTGCCCACCGACCATCATGTTTCCAATATCGAACGAGAAGAATTTATCCTTCTCGCGAAGTGGCTTCGGATTATTGATCATTGCCAAAGCTTCACGGCTGTCGATCTTTTGCAGAGCCAGCGGCCCATTGTTTCTGCGAATTCCGTAGACATCAATGCGATAATCCGCTTCTGCTGATGCAACCGCCACCACAACTGCGAGGCCAATCCACAGAATTGAGGAGGGCACAGATTGCGGACGCATTTCAATCATTCGAGCGATCGCGAATCGAGGGAATCCAAGCAGTGATGTGGGAATACGGAGCCGGTGTACGAAACGTCGAATGGCTACGATGTCATCTTCCATCAGAAACGACAAATAGCCGCTGATACAGATCAGCGGAAAAATGTAGAGGCCCAGAGTGATCCATGTCATGATATGAAACAGGATACCGACCCCCAGTGCAAAGTAGCGTCCTGCCGGACGCCAGGCGAGAAACGGGAAGGTGATCTCCCAGACAACGGTGAAGTATCCACAGGCCAACAGCACCGGTGTCCACATGGCAAGCACTTCACCAAACGGATTGGAATAGTTCCAGTTGCTGAGCATCCAGTAACGCATCTGCTCGCCGCTGAAAAATGCCTGAGTCTGAATCTTGGTAATGGCGGCGCCGAAGTAAACAAAGCAGAACAACATTTGAATCAGACGAGCTGGCCAGACGGGGAATCGCGGAGGGATCGCAGTCGCTGCCGGTCCTTCTTTCCAACGCCGCAGAATGGCATCAATGGACCAGACAGACCCGCAGTTGGAAAGAGTCAGCATCAGAAACATATGCGAAGCTATGACCGAGTACTTCGTCATCGTGCTGACAGCATCCAGCAGGTTGAAGTAGAGGTACAAAGGCGTTCCAATCAGGAATGCCATGCGAGTTCTGAAGCCAAAGACCCCACAGATCAACGCGAAGATCATGACGCCATAAAGAGCCGCCGCAAATGCCGGAGGAAGCTCAGGAAGTGGTCGTCCCTGTCCGAATAGCTCTGCCAGCTGCTGCGGCGCGCCGTCGGAGGAGAACAGTTCACGCACGCGCGGAAATCTGCGAATCATCGGCACGAGCGCGACTGATGTCAGAAACATTCGAACGAGGGCAAGACCATACGGTGACTGCTCTGCGAAGAAGAATGCCTTCAGACCGCCGAACCATGAGGTCCCTGATGTTGTTGTTTTCATGCCCTAAGCCTCCTGCTGACAGAACAAAAGCTGATCGCCGTGTCTTAGCTAATCTCTGAGAATTAATTCAGTTTGTATTCAGCCCGTCGGCAGAACTCCGAAACGTCGATCGCTGTGCCTTCAACTCACTCGGATTGAAAAATGTGTTGTAATACGGTGTTGCTCGTTCCGCTGCCCGCTGCAGTCGCGGATTGTCGGCGATGCCGTTGAGGGTCTGAGCATTAAACCAATCCGGATAACTTTCGACCGGCATCCCGCTGGCATCACAAATTGCACGCAGGTTGTAATAGGATGTTTTATCTTTGGGTTCATGGAAATAATGTGACCACAGCCGGTCCGGAACATTGAACTGCTTGGGCCAGATTTCCTGAACCACATAGACACGATCAATCCCGGCATGTTGCGAATGGTCAAGCACATTCTTGATGTGTCGCGAGATCATGTTATTGCTGACGTCATAGTTAACTCGCGCGACGTTACCGAACGGAGTGAAGGCCCCCCACGGCTCTTCAACGGCGTAGTAGTTTCCGTTGGAGTCTTCTCCGATGATGCGAGTCCGATTGTCATAGGCCTGCCAGCCACAGAACATATCCCAGACACAGAAATAGCTGGTTGTATTGCCGGCCAGACCAACTTTCAGCGCATGGGCGCCGACGCCCCAGGCAAGGCACATCAGATACGCGAGAATAAATAGGCCAGAGGCCATACGTCGAATCTGCATTTTTCACCATCCTTCCATGGCAGGTGAATCGGGGTCAGCATCCCATCAGTTTCCAGCGAAACAGGCAGGGCAGGGCTCAATCAACAATCAGGCTGGACAGGCATTCCTTGCCGATCTCTGGCACCCAGCCTTCTGGACTCTGCTTGTTTTACGATTTTCGGTCAAGATCGAACCTGACGCGAATCCCGGAAGTGGTGACATATTTGCTGTGATTTTCCGCACACTTCCCTGTGCATAACGGCCTAAAGAGGCCATTCCGGCATAGACAAAAAGAGACTGCCTCCGTGAGGAGCAGTCTCTGACTGGTCTTCAAACGCTGAAATCCTGCGCGGTCCTATTTCTCGCCAATTCTTGTCTTGCTGTTGGCTGAGGATCCGCTGAACCTGGCTCCCGGCGGTGGGTCCGGATTGGTCGGCTCTTCCGGCTGACCACTTCCTCCACAACCACAGATGCTGCTGATCAGGCAAATCGCCAGAAGGATTCGAGACATAAAGAGACCACACTTTTCTGAATCAGAATTCGCCGTTCACCCAGCTATTGGACATCGCGGAAATCGCCCAATAGGTGTTCTTGTCCATGTTTTCAGAGATGAATCGAACGGAACCATCACCCAGTGCAAATTGATAGCCGCCCGTATGAAAGCTGCTGAAACCATAAGCTGCATCAGTCGAGGTGAGATTGGCTGGATTCGGATTAGCAGGATCCGGAACCCCCGCGCTGTCAACATACTTGTTCCAGACAGAAGGAATGAAATTCGCCCCCATCCACGAAAACCCCAGACTTTTTCCACCGGTGGCTTCGCCAAACATCAGCACGTTGCTGGTGCCTCTGGTCAAATCCCGAAAGCTGACCTTCAATCTTGAGACACTGAAGACGCCTTTCCAGTCATGGAGATTGGGAACGTCGACTGAACCATCACCATTCAGGTCCCATTGGACGCTGCAGCGACCGCCACCGATCAATCCTCCGACACCGACATAGTTGGTTGCTTTCAGATTATCATCACTCGGATCACCAATGCCGAACACGACGAAGCCACTGGTGCAGTAGATCTCTGACGCAGGGAAATACCCTGAACCATGCCACAAAACAAAATCCTTGCCCGCCTGCGGATCAGAGGGACACTCAAACATCGGCATTCTTGTTTGTGCCAGAGCAAATGATGCCGCATCGTTGTACCACGCCGCTCCCGGAGTCTTGTAGTTCCCAACAACACTCCCAGCGAGATAGTGGTCATCAAATCCCGTTGTCGTCCCCATTTTTGTATAGAGATTCGACTGTTCAAGCTGGGGCAGCAACTGTGGCAAAACTCCGATTCCAGGTGATGTGTCCGGATCTGGATACCCCGCAGTCACGGGCTCAAAAACTCCATCTCGACCGGTCTCGTTATGCCATTCCATGATGTTTGCGGCAGGAAATCTCTCGTAAATGTCGTGAAAGTTATGAGCGGCAAGGGCAATCTGCTTCAGATTATTCTTGCACTGCGTTCGACGAGCGGCCTCACGGGCCTGCTGAACAGCTGGCAGTAGCAAGGCGATGAGAATTGCGATGATTGCAATGACAACCAACAGTTCAATCAATGTGAACCCAGATGACGGGGATCGACGCAAGACAGGCGAACGTCGCTTCATTTCGAGTTTCCTTAGTGTGTTTTCCCCTCGAAAAACACCGTTTGAACTGGCAATCAGCATTAAGAATGATGAAACCGAAGAATCCAACCTGGTACGCTCTGTCGGAGGCCATCAATCAGTAAAGTCTATACACAAGAACACCTTACTGAGTATTGCCACAGAATTGCTGGAGATTCAATCCGCAACTTTGGTTCCCGAGGGGCATTTTTACAAAAGCACGCGGTTATTCATGATTTTCCGGGGAAACTGCGGTCTTCTTTCTACCCCTCTGATGAGCAGAAAGAACTTCACGTTCAATTACAAAACAGATTCTCGTCAACGTGTATGGTTCTGCAACTTGCCGGAAGATTCCTCGCCACTCGTGCCTTGACTCCTTAAGCCAAGATACCTGACACTCACGCTAGGCGGTTTTCATTGCGTCTGTCGAGGAGTATCTATGAGCAATTTCAGTGATCGCGGATCATGGAACTTGATTCGATCCATGGTCAGATATTCGGCTGCGTTCGTCGCCGGTGCGATACTCTCCTCAGCGAGCGGAAATGCGGATGATGTTCCATGGCTCAAAGAGGTAACATCAGCTCCGGTGATCCCAGTGGTGGAGAATCTCGGCAAGGTTGAGACGCTTCTGCAGGACTCGGACGGAAAACCTGTTACGACGATTCAGGAGTGGGAGAAGCAACGCAAAACAATCCATGATCGATGGATCAAGTTCCTGGGACCGATGCCGGAGCCTCGTCCCGCGGTGGCCCTCGAGATTCTCAAGACGGAGTTGCTCCCCACGATTACTCGACAACTGGTCCGCTATGAAGGCGAACCCGGGATCTTTGTCGAAGGCTACTTGCTGGTACCGAAAGCGGCGGTGGATAGCAAAGCAAAGTATCCTGCAGTGCTGGCCATGCACCCAACGACAAACGCAACCATCGATGACATCGCCGGAATCAGCGGGCAGGATACAAAACAGTTCGGACTGGCACTTGCCCAACAAGGCTTCATCGTTTTCTGTCCTCGCTGCTTTCTTTGGCAGGACGTCAGCAGCCTGAATGAAGCCGTTGCAAAACACCGAGAGCGACATCCGAAAACAACCGGCATGGCCAAGATGCTGTACGATGCCATGCGTGGTATCG
>Ga0255094_1000142_pt1 | contig 40621 bp, 30 predicted proteins | sample Colum_Law_RepB_8_2_FD_188434 | JGI IMG/M metagenome (GOLD analysis project Ga0255094, IMG submission 188434) | Freshwater microbial communities from Columbia River, Oregon, United States - Colum_Law_RepB_8d | ecosystem: Environmental > Aquatic > Freshwater > River | place: USA: Oregon...
TGGAGCGGTTTCAATTTGCAGGCCGAAAAGTCTGAATTCCCTGGGATGCAGCGGCGGAAAGGCATCGCAGACAACCAATTTTATGGGTAACGACACGGGCTGAAGCCCATGCTACGACCACCGGGCAGCAGTTCGGGAAAGATGCTGAGGCTGCCCTTTTGCCTGGTGGTTATCAGGCGACGGAATGGCTGAGCGACGGGCGCACGTGCGCTGCATGGCGGCTTTGTGCGGACAAAGGGCGGCCGGGCAGGAATGGCGCCGGGGACAAAAGTCGTAGTCTGGGCTTAAGCCCGGGCACGTAGTCCTCGTCAGCCTTGAAATCCCCAGTGTTTTTTGATGGACGGGGCCGAGCAGGAATGCTCGGGCTACGGTTGTCGGCGAACAACGACAATTGAACATTGACGGTTGACTTCGGCTCGGCAGGAGCCTCGCCCTCCCAAGGGGGGCTTCAGCCGCCACAAGACTCACGACTCATCACTGATCACTGATCACTGATCACTGATCACTGAAAACTGAAAACTGAGTGACCGGTCAGGGTGCGGGTGGGACTAAAGGGGTTTCTGCCCGAGGTAGACAGTGGCAATACCTCCGGTGAGCGGGTGGAAGGAGGTCTGGCAGAGACCGGCTTCTTCCATCAGTCCGGTGAGTTCGGAACCGGAGGGAAACTCTGAGACGGACTGGGGCAGGTATTCGTAGGCTGCCTGTCGGTTGCGCACCAGCAGTTGTCCGATGCGGGGCAGGATATTGCGGAAGTACCACTGGTACAGCCGGCTGAGCAGTTTGTTGGAGGGGAGCGAGAATTCGAGTACGAGGACTTTTCCTCCCGGCTGACAGACGCGGGTCATTTCGCGAAGTCCGGCGATGGTGCTGGCCACATTTCTCAGGCCGAAGGCGACGGACACCACCTGGAAGGAGTTTGCGGGGAAGGGCAGGGCGAGCGTGTCCGCTTCGAGGAAGGTGACCTGTCGACTGTCGCGTTTCTGTTCGGCCAGCTGCAGCATTCCGAGAGTGAAGTCGGTGGCATAGACGTGCGCGGTGGGTTCGAGTTTTTTGCGAAAGGCGAAGGCGAGGTCGCCGGTTCCGGTGCAGACGTCGAGGATTGGGGCGGAGTTGAGTTTTCCGGCCAGTCGGACGGCTTTCCAGCGCCAGTAGATGTCGGTTCCCATGGAGAGGAAGTGGTTCATGAAGTCGTAGCGACCGGCGATTTCGCCGAACATCTGGCGGATGCGGGAACCGGATTTGTCAACGGGCATGGGGATCTCGAATGAGCATGAACCGGGGGTGAGGTGCTGTGGCCTTGAAGAGCCCTGGAATTCTAATGCCGGGTGGCCGAACTGAACAGGAACCGCCGGCGGGCGTGGTGATTAACGGGAGAGATCAGCGAATCCCTGCGTCATCGCGGGACAGCAGGCACAGGTCACTGCCGATCTGGAAGTCACGGCAGGCCTGTGGTCGCAGGTGGTAGTGGCGGCATTTGCGGGTGTGAGTATCGAGCCAGACGCAGGGGAGGAGATCAAAGTGCTGATCGAGCTGGATTCGCTGGCGGATGGGTTCGAGGAGTTCCGGTGGCACGTCGAGGGCAGCTTCTTCTCCGGGCTGGAACGGCGGAATGGGTGTGCGGAGGCAGCAGGCGGCGCACTGATCGCAGGATTCGGGGAGTCTGGCGAGGAGGGACATGGGGACTGGTATTGGAGGACCTGTTTCAGGGTGTTGCCGGGGTGTTTTGGGACACATTCGGATGTCTGAGCTGTGCGGCGTGCAGAGCGTCGAGCAGCGTCCGGAGAGCGGTGTGTGAGGTGCGGCCTGAGGAGAGGGGTCCCTGTCCGGGGATCCCGAAGTGCAGGTTGCGGTGATGTGCAGCGGGTGTGGGTTCTGTGATTTCGCGGACAGCGGCATGAACTTCGGTGCAGCCGGTGAGTTGCAGGACTTCGGCCACATTGGCAGCGCGAATGCCTCCGGCTGGCAGAATCCGTATGCGTCCGGCGGCCTGCTGCCGCAGTTGCTGCAGCATGGCGGCTCCTGCCAGCGCCGTGCTGCAGCCGCCACTGGTGAGGATGGTCTGGAAGCCCAGATCGATGAGTTGCGTGAGGGCTGTGGGCAGACAGACGGAGACGTCGATGGCGCGGTGAAAGACGAGGTGTGTCCGGGGCAGCAGAGCGCGGAGTTGCCGGCAGGGGGCAGGATTGACTGAGCCATCCGGGTTGAGGAAGCCGATGGCGATGCCGTCGGCCCCCTGCTGCACCAGCAGTTCGGCATCCTGCAGCATCAGGCGGATTTCAGCGGGGGAGTAGTTGAAGTCACCTTCCCGTGGCCGGACCATGGCGATGATTTTTCCGCTGAAGGCGCTGCGGGCCTCGAGCATCAGCGACTGCGACGGCGTGAGGCCACCGAGTGCGATGGCGGAATTCAGTTCGATTCTGGCGACCCCGGCTGCGGCAGCCAGCAGGACGTCATCTATTCCACCCACACACAGCTCGAGCATCGGGGTGATCCGTGTTTGAACGTTTTTTCAGGGGAGGAGGGGTGAGGCGTTGGGGGTTGCGTGTCTGTGGCAGCCGCAGCAAACCGGCAGAAACTGCCGCAGTGCCGGATTGCGGCACTGCTGGCAACGGTTGTACCGGTGACTGTTGCGGATAATCAACGGCTTAGTGCATGGTGAATCTTCAGTCCAGTCAGAAATGCCGAAGTAGAGAGATACGTTGATTGTCCCGGGTGCAGTGAATCTGATCCTGATTTCCCCGACCAGAATCGCTAGTATCCGCAGCGTGCTCCGCCGTGTGAAATCCTACCGTCCGGTCGTCGAGCTGACCAGTCTTTGGGGAGTGAAGTATTTCCGCTGAACGCACAATAGCGTCGAGTCCAGTGGCAGCACCGCGGCTGTTCTCGGCGTCATTTGCAGGTTACCTGCTGATGACCTTCCTGACGGCGGTCAACGACAGCATGTTTCGGTGGCTTGTTGTTCCGGTGGGTCGTGAAGAGTTCAAGCGGCTGTATGGCTGGACGGCTGAGGATTCAGAGGCGTTTGTATTGTCTCTGGGTCTGGGCGTGTTCATGCTGCCGTTTGTGGTCTTTGCGCCGTGGGCTGGATGGATGGCGGATCGTTTCAGCAAGCGGACTTCGATACTGTGGCTGAAGGTGGCAGAAGTTGTGCTGGTGGCACTGGGTGCGTGGTCGATACAGGCGGCCAGTGTACCGATGATGTTTCTGATTCTGTTCCTGATAGGTGCTCAGGCGGCCTTCATCGGCACGGCGAAGCTGGGGATTATTCCTGAGATCGTGCGACGTTCCGACATTTCGGCGGCGAATGGCTGGTCGGGCCTGGCGACGCTGGCGGGTGTGATTCTGGGCACGGTCGCGGGTTACGGTCTGGCGGACCGGATCCTGGCGGACCGGACGATGGGGTTATGGGCGTCGGCGGTGGCTTTGGTGGGCACGGCACTGGCGGGGCTGCTGGGAGCGTTTCTTACGGGTCGGGTGGCAGCGGCTGCTCCGGGTGTGAAGTTTCAGTGGAACCTGGTGGCGGATTCGTGGCGTGACATTCGTCTGATTGTGCAGGACCGAGCGATTCTCAGGGTGACTCTGGGGATTGTCTTCTTCTGGTGTCTGGCGGCGATGGCGCAGATGTCCATTGATGTGTTTGTGCGGATGGAGCTGGCGGACAATCTGCTGAAGGCGAATCCCAGTACATTCAATGCGGCGCTGGTGCTGGGCGTGGGTGCGGGCAGCCTGCTGGCGGGCTGGTGGTCCAGTGGTCGCGTTGAGCTGGGGATGGTCCCCTTCGGGACTCTGCTGATGGGCGTCGCCTGTACTTTGCTGTACTTCACCAGCGATGCTCCGTGGATGGCCCGATGGCTGCTGATGGTGATCGGTCTGGGCGGTGGTTTATTCAATGTACCGCTGCAGGCGTGGCTGCAGGAGCGCAGTCCGCATGACAAGCTGGGCGCGATTCTGGCGGCCTGCCAGCAACTGACAGCGATTGGCATGCTGTTTGTGTCGGGTTTGTTCTGGCTGCTGCGGGGTCCAATGGAGCTGAGTGCTTCGCAGATTTTTCTGGTGAGTGGTCTGAGCATCATTCCGATTGTGGTGTATGTGGTCTGGGTGCTGCCGCAGGCAACGATTCGATTTTTTGTATGGCTGCTGAGTCGATTTGTGTATCGCGTACGAACGTACGGGATTGAGAACATTCCGGAGCATGGTCCGGCGCTGCTGGTGGCGAATCATGTGACGTGGATTGACGGGATTCTGATCCTGCTGGCCAGTTCCCGACCGATACGGATGGTGGCGTATGCAGATTATGTGCAGGGTCGGGTGCTGAGTGGTCTGGGTCGGCTGTTCGGAATCATTCCCATTCGCAGTGGTGACGGACCGCGGGCTCTGATTACTTCACTGAATACCGCCAGTGAAGCATTGCTGCGGGGCGAATTGGTGTGTATTTTTGCCGAGGGTGCAATTACCCGCACTGGCCAGTTGATGAAATTTGAGCGTGGTCTGCTGCGGATCCTGAAGGGCACGAATGCTCCTGTGGTCCCTGTCTGTCTGGACGAGTTGTGGGGCAGTATCTTCAGCTATGATCAGGGGAAGTTTCTGTGGAAGCGTCCGCGTCACTGGCCGTATCCGGTGTCGATTCTGTTTGGTCGGGCAATTCCGGAAGTTGATGATACAGAGGTTGTGCGATCGGCCGTTCTGGAACTGAATGCTCAGTCGATGTTACTGCGAAAGGAACGCAGCATGATTCCGGCGCTTCGATTTATTCGTCAGTGTCGTCTTTCGTGGGGCCGCATGAAGGCGGGGGATTCCGGGGGTACGGTCCTGTCCGGCGGTCGCCTGCTGATGGGTGCACTGGCTTTTCGTCGTCTGCTGACCGGTCGGGTACTGGCGGCGGATGGGCATTATGTGGGGGTGCTGCTGCCACCGTCTGTGGGTGGTGTGCTGGCCAACACGGCACTGGCGCTCAGCGGAAAGGTGTCGGTCAATCTGAACTATACGCTCAGTGATGACCTGATGAATTACTGTATTCGCGAGGCGGGTATTCGGCAGGTCCTGACCAGCCGGGCGTTCATTGAAAAGAAGCCGGTGAAGCTGGATGCCGAGCTGATTTTTCTGGAAGACCTGAAGACTCAGATCACCACCATGGACCGTGTGACGGCAGCGGTGCAGGGGAAACTGGTGCCGCTGCGAATGCTGAGCCGACTGCTGGGCCTGAACCGGCTGCGTTCGGACGATCCACTGACCGTGATCTTCACTTCGGGTTCCACGGGCGAGCCGAAGGGTGTGATGCTGTCGCAGAACAACATTGCTTCGAATCTGGATGCTGTGAACCAGTTGCTGCGTCTGCATTCGGGGGACGTACTGCTGGGCGTACTGCCATTCTTTCATTCGTTTGGTTATACGGTGACGATGTGGCTGCCGCTGTGTGCTGATCCGGCGGCGGTGTATCACTTCAACCCGCTGGATGCTCGCACTGTCGGTGCGCTGACCGAAAAGCATCGCTGCACCATTCTTGCTGCGACTCCGACCTTCCTCCGCAGTTACCTCAAGCGGTGCACGGTGGAAGAGATGAAGTCGATGAATCTGGTGATTGTGGGTGCCGAGAAGATGCCGGATGATCTGCGGGACGCGTTCCGGGAAAAGTTCGGATACGAGCCGATCGAGGGCTATGGTACGACGGAGATGTCTCCTGTGGCCTCGTTCAACATTCCGGCATCGCGAATGGGAGCGGAAGCCGATCCGACATCAGGAGTGCGTCACGGAACGGTAGGGCGAGCAATTCCCGGGGTGGCGGCCGCCGTGTTTGATCCCGATACGGGCGCTCGCCTCGGGGCGAATCGGGAGGGTCTGCTGAAGATCAAGGGCCCGAACATCATGCTGGGCTATCTGAATCAGCCGCAGAAGACGGCCGAACTGATTTCGGACGGCTGGTACAACAGCGGTGACATGGCGGTGATTGACGATGACGGCTTTATTCGCATCACGGGGCGGATGAGTCGATTTTCGAAGATTGGCGGCGAGATGGTGCCGCACATTCTGGTGGAGCAGGCGATCGCGAGGGTGCTGGAAGAGGACGCCACGGAAGAGACGGAGATCATGTGTGCTGTCACTTCGGTGGCCGATCCGAAGAAGGGCGAGCGTCTGATTGTGCTGCACAAGCCGATGAAGAAGTCACCGCGGGAAATCACGGACAGGCTGCAGGCGGCCGGACTGCCGAATCTGTTCATTCCTTCGAATGACAGTTTCATCGAGGTGGAGAAGATTCCGCTGCTGGGTACGGGAAAGCTGGATTTGCGTGGTGTGAAGCAGTTGGCGGCTGAAAAGACAGCGGGGCGCTGAGGTGTGCAGCAGATGAAATTTGCACTGGTGATTCCGGACGGCGTCGCCGACGAGCCACAGGCGGGGCTTGGCGGGAGGACTCCCCTGCAGGCTGCTCGCATTCCGCACATGGATGCGGTGGCCCGTGAGGGTCAGGTCGGGCGGACGAACAACGTGCCGCTGAGCCTGCCGTCGGGCAGCGATGTGGGGACGATGAGTCTGTTTGGTTACAGCCCGCTGCAGTTTCATACGGGACGGGCTCCGCTGGAAGCGGCGGCCCAGGGGATTGAATTGCAGGCGGGTGACTGGGCTGTGCGGTGCAATCTGGTGACGATTGCTGACGGGAGAATGGCCAGTTTCACGGCGGGTCAGTATCCCAGCGAGCTGGCAGCGGAGCTGTTGCAGGAATTGCAGAAGAGTCGCTGCGGGGACGCGCACTGGAAATATTTTACGGGGGTCAGTTATCGCAATCTGCTGATTTATCGGGCTCGCGGCGGGGAGGCTCCTTTTTCCCGTTCCACCCAGACGACTCCGCCGCACGACATCACGGGTCAGCGGGTGGAGGGGTATCTGCCGACGGGTCCGGGAGCGGAATTGCTGCGGGAGCTGATGGAGGAGAGCCGGGGGGTATTGGGTGCGGCGGAGGCCAACCGCCAGCGGCTGTCCGCAGGTGCTCCGGCTGCCACTCAGACATGGCTCTGGGGACTTGGCCAGCGTCCGGCGCTGCAGCCGTTTGCGCAGCGTTTTGGTGTGCGGGGAGCGGTGATTACGGCGGTGGATCTGTTGCGTGGGATCGGCCGTCTGCTGGGCTGGCAGGTACTGGAGGTTCCTGGGGCGACGGGGTATCTGGACACGGATTATGCGGCGAAGGGTCGAGCGGCGATTGCGGCGCTGCAGCGTCCGGATGTGGATTTTGTGGTGGTGCATGTGGAGGCGACGGACGAGGCGTCGCATGAAGGCAGTGTGGAGGAGAAGGTGCGGGCAGTGGAGCAGATTGACGAGAAAATCGTGGGGCCGCTGCATCAGTGGCTGAAGGGGCAGGGGCAGTACCGTCTGCTGGTGTGTCCGGATCACCCCACCTTTCTGCGGACTGGAACGCACAGTCATGGCGACTGCCCGTTCGCCCTGTGTGGCACGGGAATTCCCGCATCCGGATGTGCGGAATACAGCGAAGTTACGGCTGCGGGGTCGCAATTGGCGTTCCCGGAGGGTTGGGATCTGATGGGCTATTATCTGGGTTTTGCGGGGAATTGAAGAAAAATCGGGTCTGCGGGAGGCGGGTTTTCGCGGGATCGGGAGGATGATTCCGCATTTCCTCGTCAAAACTGTTGATTTGTGGCACTTCTGACGTTCTGATTCTGGACGTTGCCCTGGTAAACTGTCATGTTTAGCAGATTCTGAACGGTTTTGGACGATATTCGATACCGTCACAGCGATAGAAGTTTTCCCGATCTGGTGAGTCTTATGCCCTTTGTTGACCGCAACACCCGGGGATCTGGCTGCAGGAAGTCCGGGTACTGGATTTCCGCGATGTGCATTGGCTTCGCGGGTCTGGTGGACAGCGCAGCGTTTGCGCAGGAATCGGCCCCTGCCGTACCGGCTCAGGATCCGCCTGCGGCCGCTGCCCCTGCAACACCGGCTCCCGTCGCAGCAGCTCCGGCAGCACCAGCCACTGTGGACGCCTGTCAGCAGCGAATTCTGCAGCAGCAGCAAATGGCTCGCGCTTTGCAGAATCTGCGTGAACCGATCACGGTGCTGGACAAGAACGAAGCGGCTAAGCTGCGACGCGACTACACCAAGCTGGTGGCGGACGGTTATTCGGCTGAAGCTGACAGCAAAAAGGTCAAGGATTATCTGCAGTTCATGCTGTTGCGGGTGACGGACCCGGAATTCTCTGCAGTGCCTTCCAATCTGCAGAACCTGTTGAAGGATGTGGAATCGGACATGCAGCGGGCTGCCGGCAACGTCGGCAACCCTGCGACCCAGCAGAATGCTCGCCGCAAATTCTGCGGTGATGTGCTGGAAGTCACAAAACAGCTGCTGACGAACAGTTTTGATTCGCGTGTGACCGCCGTATCGGTTCTGAAGCATCTGCACGAAACGAAGGCTGTTCCCGGTGGTTCCGCTGCTCGCATGCACGCTGAATCGCTTACGACGCTGTTGTCCGTGCTGGAATCTGACCAGCAGCCGGACGCAGTGAAGGTCTTTGCTGCGGATGCAATCAGAAATGTGCTGCGGAACTGCGACATTCTGGAAACCGATCAGTTCCGGATCTGTGACGGGATTGCCAAACAACTGGCTGACAGATGCAGTGAAAGTGCTTATCAGCAGACGCTGCTGGAAGTCCTGTTTGAAATCCGTCGTCCTCGAAAAACCATTGGATCCAACGAACCGACTGTGATGAAGGTTTTCGCGTCGGTGCTTGACGATCGTCAGCGTCCGATCGAGGTGCGTTGTCTGGCTGCGATGGGAATTGGTCGGGGGGCGTACGATGGCCAGATGCGGCTGGATCCACTGGCCTGGAAGATTGCCCAGCTGGCGGGTGACGCGGCGGTGGAATTCAATCGCAGCCCCGGTGACGCGCGGTGGCCTGCCTGTGGAGCTTCATTGGTGTTTGCCTACCGTCATGCGTCGGCTGAAGAGGCGGTTGCGGCACCGGCGGACAGAAAGGGACTGCTGAATCGTTCGACTGGAGCAGCGCCTTCGAAGGTGATTGCTGAGTCAGCCAATCTGGTGAAGGTTGTGGGTCTGGGGCTGCTGAAGAACAGCGACGCTCTGACTCGCGAAGAAGTCCTGCCACTGGCGGAATGGCTGAACGCGAATAAACCGGCCGAGCTGAAGTGGGATGATCGACTGCCTGCTTTGACGCCTTGAACGGCTTGATCACCTGACAGGTTGTGTGACACCGAACAGAAACCGCCCGACACTGTCGGGCGGTTTGTTTTTGGGGAATCAGTTACCTGCAGCCGGATCAGCGGGCTTTTCGCCTTCGACTTTTGGCTGCTCTTCCGTGGTACCTTCCTGTGGCGGGTCAGCCGGTTTGGTTTCGCTGGCTTTCTTGTTTTCTTCCACTGTTTTCTTCAGGGCTTCCAGTTCTTCGCGGGCCTGTTTCGCAGCGGTTTCGGCAGCGGTAACGGCTTTCTGCAGTTCTTCGGAGCGAACTTTCAGGGCATCGCGTTCTTCGGCCGTGGCTTTCAGCTCGGTGCGGACTCCGGTCAGCGATTCTGCCTGTCGCAGAGCCTCTTCGCGCAGCGTGGCGACCTGCCCGATGGCGGTTTTGTGAGCATTTTCGGCTTTGTCAGCACGTTCCTTCTGGCTGGCGGCGGCTGTTTTCTCGGAGTCAATCTGTTTTTTCAGTTCGGCAGACTGAGTTTCGGACGAGGTTTTGAGCTGTGCCAGTTGTGCGCGGGCGGCTTCGAGCTCTTTCTGCAGGGCTTCGGCCTGAGTTTTTGCAGCGGCGAGTTCTGCGGAGGCCTGAGCATTGGCCGCGTTGGCAGCGGCGAGTTCTGTCCGGGCCTGCTGCAGTTCGGTTTCCAGCTTGTCAGCATCTTCGGCGCGATGCATAGCGTCCCAGTAGGGCAGCATTTTGCGGACCGTGCCGTCCTTGGCGCGGTACCATTGGGTTGTGGTGGTTTTGGTGCGGCGGGCGAAGAGAAAGCACCCTTTGGTATCTCGGGCATCCGCGAAGGAGCAGGTTGAGGCAAGGAGGACGGCAGAGAGCAGGATTTTTTTCATGGAAGGACTCGCTGTAATCGGAGTTTAACCGAGGGGCCCAGCTGGCGGGCCTTGATGATCGTCAATATAGGTCGAGTTTTTGGGCGAGGGCCATGAGGAATCGCAGGTGGTGAAGAAAATGCGAAAAAAGCGAAGTGTGGGAAAGCGGGTGGTTCGCGGTGGCAGTTCGCGAGTTGTTCTGGCTGGAATTTGAAGAAAACGTTCATTTGCCGTTTTTTTCAACGAAGCATTTGTTCAGTCTGCGCGTGAAATCAGGGGTAACGAGGACAGACATTTGGTGCCGGAGTGCGTATAGTGAGTGTTCGACAAGTCTCTTAGTGGTCACTCGACGGGCATTGTGGAGGGGAGTGAATTGTGAGTGAAGCCGGGGCTGCGGCGTCGCAGTCGGATCCAGTCATTCAGCAGATGCAGCAGCGTTATGTGGATCTGCTGAGTCGTCAGGGCATACGCTGGACGTCCGAACGCAGTTTTCTGAAGCAGCTGGGTACCGGCGGTCAGGGATCTGTGATGCTGGCGGAGCGTCTGGGTGCGGCTTCGTTTCGTATTCCGGTGGCGTTGAAGTTTTTTTCGCCGTCGGGATTTGATTCGCAGCAGCATTACGAGTCTGAGATGCGTCGGATGGCCGAGGTGGCATCGATTGTTGCGCGAATTCAGATGGACCACCTTGTGACGGTGCATTCGTTTCAGCTGGACAATGGCATTTACGTGCTGGAGATGGAGTGGATCGATGGTTTTGATCTGCTGCACATTCTGCGTCGGGACAGTCTGGAGATTGTGCAGGACGCGGTAACTGAGCGTCGCTGGGCCAGCATCAACGAGCGAGTGATCACGACGGGCGAGGTGGACTGTCGTCTGAAGCCGGGGATGGCAGTGGCAATTCTGCGGGAGTGTCTGGAGGGAATTGCGGCTCTGCATCGTGGTGGTGTCATACACTGCGACCTGAAGCCATCGAACATCATGGTAAAGCGGACGGGCCAGGTGAAGATCATCGATATTGGTTCGGCGTTCTGGATCGGGCGTCCTCCGGAGGGCCAGCCCTGTACTCTGGAATACGCGGCTCCTGAGGTGCTTTCCGGCCAGCGAGCAACTCCGCAGTCAGACCTTGCCAGTCTGGGCTACATGCTGATTGAAATGCTGTCGGGTTCGCGTCCGTTTTCCGGGCTTTCACTGGATCAGCTGGTTCAGACGAAGCTGAACATTCTGGAGCGACTGCCGGCATTTTTGCCGCTTGAGGAATTTCAGTACAGCGAAGCTTTGATACGGTTGCTGCGGGGACTGTTGCATCCGGATCCCGCGCAGCGTTTCAGCACGGCGGAGCAGGCGGAGCTGTCCGAGGATGGTGCTGCGGGATTTCTGCGTGAGCTGGTGAAGAGTGATCTGGCGAATGAGTACGGCATGGAGCTGCGGCGGTGGATTGAAGAACTGGAAGTGAACCTGAGTCGGCGTGTTTTCACGTCGGGCGAGGTGGTTCCCAACGGTACGACAAGAATTATCCCGGTCAAACCGTGAGTCTGTCGTTTGCGGTACGCCTGAATCCGGAAAATGGCGATCCCGCTGCCTGAATTCTGTGGTTCAAAACGGCAACACCTGCCCCCAACCGCAGCTCAACGCGGCAAATCCCGCGATTCCCGATATTTCAGGTACCCATGGCCATCGGGATCAATCCCCTTTTTCGATTACGCCTTCAAAATGCTCTTCGGAAGCGAGAAACGCGAGGCGATGACAATTCGCTTCATCAACGCCGTCCGCAGTAAACTGTCTGAGTACGGAAAGTTCTTTATCCCTGATGTCGTGGCCGAAGACGTGCCTGGACGAAAACTCAACATTGAAGTCCAGATCGCCCTGCCAGCCGGCAAAGCTGCACGTGGACTTCCGGCTGCCTGATCAGGAATTTACCGAAGCCGCCAAAGTCCCTGGTATGATTGCCCAAACGCCAGAACGACTCGACGAATACAACGCTCGCGTCAAAGCCCAGCGCGACGAAGAAGCCCGCATCATCTACGCCCAGCAGCAGGGTATCGAGATCGGCGAAGCTCGCGGAATTCGCTGGGGTCTGCTGCAGGGACAGATCCTGCAGTTGCAGCAACTGCTGCAGCGATTCAAAGAGTGCGCAGCCTGAGCCCCCTCTCCCCTTCCGTGAAATTCCGTGCTGGTCCGTGGCGAAAAAATGCCCATGCCACCGCCTGCAGCAAACTCACTCGCGTTTCTGATTCGCGTCCTTCGTGGTTGAAAGCAGCAGTGCCTACGGCTCACGCACGGCGGTCCGGTTTCGCGGGCAAGGTGTGTGGCGAGGTTTTGAACAGGCTATTGCACCAATCCCTGTGTGAGCTGCAGGAAGGCTGTTTCCAGGTTGACTTCTTCTTCCCGGAACAGTGTGAGTGCAAAGCGGGCGTTAACCAGTTCTGTGGGCAGGCTACTGTAATCCTCGACATCCGGCTTCAGCGTGGCTTCGATCATCTGGTCTTTTGTGACCGACACTTTTTCGACGCAGTCCAGTTGTTCCAGCAGTCTGGCAGCAGCATCAGTTCGCTCTTTGACTCGAATGTGCAGCAGGATTCTTTGCCGAGCCTTGCGCATGACTTCGGCGACGTTGCCATCGACGATCATGTGACCTTTCTCAATCATACCGACACGAGTGCACACATCAGCAAGTTCCGGCAGGATGTGACTGCTGACGATGACTGTTTTCCGCATTTGTCCGAGTCTTCTGAGGAGATTTCGGATTTCGATGCGGGCGCGGGGGTCCAGTCCGCTGGCTGGTTCATCCAGCAGCAGGACCTGGGGGTCGTGCAGCAGTGTGCGGGCCAGTCCGATGCGTTGCGTCTGTCCGCGGGACAGTTCATTGACCATAGCGTCGCGTTTGAAGGCCATGTCGACGAGTTCGAGTTTTTCTTCGACGACTTTGCGACGTCGTTCGGGAACGATGCGGTAGGCGGCGGCGAAGAATTCGAGGTATTCAACGACGGTCATATCGTCGTAGACACCAAAAAAGTCGGGCATGAAGCCGACCAGTCGGCGAATTTCTTCCTGGTCCGTGTAGATGGATTTGCCACAGACGTAGGCTTCACCGTGATCGGGAGCCAGCAGTGTGGCGATCATCCGCATGGTCGTGGTTTTGCCCGAACCGTTGGGTCCGATGAAACCGAACACGTCTCCTTCCTGCAGTCGGAGAGTGATGTCATTGGCGGCGATGAGGCTGCCGTAGCGTTTGGTGAGGTTTCGAGTTTCGATCATGGGAGGGTCCGGGATTGCTGGGCCCGACGGCTTGCGGCGGCCTGCGACTGAAGCAACGTGTATGGCAAACTACGTAAAAATCGGCTGTTTGTTGGGGGAAATCGGGGTTGGTTGGCGGATTTGGGGGATTGTCCGTGGTGCGGGAGCCTGGGCCCTTCCCTGACAGGTATTTTCGGAAAAACCAGCGTTTGTCACCAGCATCGCGAGTGTTGAGCCGAGGTTTTCGGTCCGGTTCATTTCCTTTTTCCCCGGTCTCCGCCATATTCCGGCTTTTCAAACGTTCATTTCCGGATGCGTCAGGGGCCACGGTCATGTCGGTGCAGTTGAGTGAGTTTGCGAAGTCCTTGAATGTTGAGACGGCGTTTACGGTGCTGGCAGCAGCAAAAAAGCTGAAGGCAGCAGGTAAGGATGTGGTCGAGCTGGAGATCGGTGACAGTCCTTTCAACAGCACGGCTTCGGCCATCCAGTCGGGTCTGCAGGCGATTCGCGACAATCAGTCGCATTACTGTCCTTCGCCCGGTCTGCCCGAGTTTCGTGATTCGGCGGCTCGATTTCTGCAGCGGGAATTTGCAATTCCGGCGGCAGCCGAGAATATCGCCGTGGGCCCAGGCGCAAAGGTGTTTGAACAATTCTTCTGCGAAGCCTTTCTGAATCCAGGGGACGGCTGTCTGGTATTCAGTCCGCATTTTCCGACGTACATTCCGAACATTCAGCGTCGGGGAGCTCGAGTGGTCCTGAAGCCTCTGCGTCAGGAAACCGAGTTTCGTCCACAGGCCTCGGACATTGAAGACTTCCTGAACAACGACCCGGCTCCTCGCGGCATTTTCCTGAATTCACCGCACAACCCGACCGGTGGGATCACGACGGAGCAGGATCTGCGGGACATCGCTGATCTGGTGCGTGGGAAGAATGTCGCGGTTTTCAGCGACGAACCATACTGCCACATGGTGTGGCGGGGTCGACATCATTCGCTGCTGGCTCAGCCCGGCATGCTGGATCAGTGTGTGGCCGCTTACACCTTCAGCAAGTCGTATTCGATGAGTGGCTGGCGACTGGGCTTCTGTGCCAGTTCGCGAGAGATCACAGATGCAATCAGCAAGATGATCAACACCACCCTGTCATGTACTCCGCCAATCGTGCAACTGGCCGGTCGTGCGGCTCTGGATCAGGATTCGCGTGAGCGTGACGAGACGATGCTGAAGTTCCGTGAAAAAGTGGTGCTGCTGACCGAGGGTCTGAACCGGATCGAAGGCTTCAGTGCGTTGGATCCCACGGCCACCTTCTATGTGTTTCCTTCGGTGCGACCGGTGTGCAATCGTCTGGGGATTACCAGTCACGGTCTGGCACTGTATCTGCTGGAGGCGGCGGATGACAGCTTTGGTGTGGCGTGTCTGGGTGGGGAGTGTTTTGGCGAGGCGGGTGGCGGTTTTCTGCGTTTCAGTTGTGCTGAGCCGAACGAGCGTCTGCAGGCTGCCCTCGATTTCATCCCGACCGCCCTCGGACGTCTGGATCGAATCGGGAAGTGGCTGGATGAACGTCCGCACTTCCGACTGCAGAAGCAGTATGTCTGAGTTCGGGTGCGGGGGTCGGGTGTGGGTGTGACATGGGGTCCGGGGTTTCGTGAGCGGGAGTGTGCGTGATGAAGTCCGGCAGTTCGCGATACGGTCTGGTGCTGTTCTTCGTGTATCTGCTGTTTTACGGCGGATTTGTAGCGATCAATGCGATTGCTCCTGAAAGCATGGAATCGACAGTGCTGTCCGGTCTGAACATAGCGGTGGTCTACGGCTTTGCGCTGATTTTCGGGGCGGTACTGCTGTCTGCGGTGTATGGCTTTCTGTGTGGTGATGCCGGTCGGGGCGGTGATACCGAAGGGGTGCAGCAGTGATTTATGAATCCTCTCCGCAGGCGGTCCTGATCTTCTGTCTGTTCGTGGGTTTCACGCTGGGGCTCAGCTTCTGGCTGGGGCGCAAGGCAAAATCCTCCGCAGGTTACTTTGCGGCTCACGGTCAGATTCCGTGGTTTGTGAACGGCGTGGCCTTTGCGGGCGACTATCTGTCGGCGGCGTCGTTTCTGGGCATCTGCGGGATGATTGCGTTTTACGGCTACGACGGATTTCTGTATTCGATTGGGTATCTGGCTGGCTGGATTGTGGCGTTGTTTGTGGTGGCCGAGCCGATGAAGAAGCTGGGGCGATTCACCTTCGCGGACGCTCTGGATTCCAGATTCAATTCCAGCGGCATCAAGCTGGCGGCCGGCATCAGTACTCTGGTGGTCAGCGTGTTTTATCTGATTCCTCAGATGGTGGGTGCTGGCGCCCTTGTAACCCCGCTGCTGGGATTTGAACACTGGCAGGGCGTGGTGATGGTGGGTGCGGTGGTGATCATGATTGTGGTGACTGCCGGGATGGTGTCGACAACGTGGGTACAGTTTCTGAAGGGTGCCATGCTGGTGGTCTTCAGTGCGGTGCTGACGTGGATGATTCTGCAGCGTGGTCTGCGAGTTTCTGAGGGTGGTGCGGACGGTTATCAGTTTCAATCCCTGCGGATCACCAATGCGGACTTCACTGACGGTGATTCGGTCGTCGGTCCGCTGCAGGATGTGGAACTGCTGGTGGCGGATGATGGCTGGGAGCAGGCGAAGGAGAAATTTGTCCGGGTGCGTCAGCGGTCCTCGGGCAAGCTCAGTGTCTGGCTGGTGCGACGTGCCGGGGAGTCTGAGGATGCTGACTGGCTGTTATCCGAAGCGCAAACGCTGACGAAGACAGCTGACGGCAGGACGCTGGTGAATGGACAGCCGAAGGGTAAGAAGAAGGGCGAACCTGAGCTGCATCCGGTGGGTTATGTGAAGGAGCTGCCTGGCGGAGTGCAGGAGACCGGCCCGCTGTCATTTCTCGGCTTCTTCAGAACTCTGCAGAACAGTCGAGTTGTGTTGTGGCGGAATGAGAAGCTGGTGCATGGTGACGGCAGTCAGACGACGGTGTACTACCAGCAGGAGACTTCCGGCAGTCAGGTGCTGCGACCGGGTGAGCATCCGACATTTCGCGGCATTCGCAGTTCGAAGCCGGCCGATCGGATCAACTTTGTCTCGCTGATGCTGGCGTTATTCTGCGGCACCGCATCGCTGCCGCACATTCTGATTCGTTACTACACGGTAAAGGATGCCGGCAGCGCGAGAAAGAGCACGATTGTCGGAATTGCCAGCATCGGATTCTTTTACGTGCTGACCTTTTATCTGGGTCTGGGTGCGATGACCAGCGGTCAGCTTGACGTGAGTGACGAGAACATGTCAGCGCCGCTGCTGGCGAAGGGAATGAATACGTGGCTGTTTGCCGCGATTTCGGCGATTGCCTTCACGACGGTGCTGGGAACGGTCAGTGGACTGATCCTCGCAGCAGCCGGCGCCGTGGCACATGACCTGCTCGGAAGCGTGCTGAAACTGCAGATGTCTGACACGGAAAAGGTGCGTGTGGCAAAGATGTCCTCGGTGCTGATCGGTGCTGTGGCGATCGTACTGGGGATCCTGTTTCAGAAGATGAACCCGACGTTTCTGGTGGGCTGGGCATTCAGCGTGGCGGCATCGGCCAATCTGCCGTCACTGGTGATGATTCTGTTCTGGCCGCGGGTGACGAAACAGGGGATCGTGGCGGCGATTCTTGTGGGTATGATTTCATCTTTGACATGGATTCTGCTGAGCGGCGAAGCCTATTCGAAGGTGTACGGTCTGGATGCTGCGGCGGCGGTCGTACCGTTCAGTCAGCCCGGGATTCTGACGATTCCACTGGGTTTTCTGACGCTGATTGTGGTCTCGCTGCTGACTCCGAAGCCGGTTTCCGGGGGTGGCTGAGGTCTGTGGGAGCAGGTTGACGATCAGGGAGAACGTTCGGCAGCGCGCAGGAATTCGGCCAGTCTGCTGATGCGTTTGCAGAAGACCTGACTTTCGATCCAGAGCTCGGCGGGATCCTGACTTTTGATATCGCGCGTGATGCGTCCTTTGCCGTTGCTGACCCAGCGTCCTGACGAGTCCATTTCCTGAAGGATTTCGGCGGCATCGCGTCGCAGTGACCTGAGGTCAGGGTTGCGTGCGGGAGCCGGAGCGAGGGGTCCTGACTGCAGTTGTTGCAGTCGTTTCTGCAGCTGTTCGCTGCGGCTGTTCGCTCGGAAGGAATAGTGTGTTGGCAGTTGGGTGTCATCGTAGGTGAGCTCGTAGGAATCACGGATGAAGTACAGCGGACGATTGGTCCTGAGTTCGTAAAAGCGAGCCAGTCTGCCATCCGGCAGCAATGAACGGCGGATCCATGCCAGGGCTGCGGGAATGGGTTTGAGGTATTTCTGATCGCCGGTGCTTTCGGCAATGAACATGAGGGTCTGGATGGCATCTTCGGATTCGAACCCCGCGACAGCCGGTGGTTCGAAGCGACGTGCCCAGATGGGCTGGAGCTGATGGTTGTACTGCTGAGCCCATGCGGGTTGTGGTTCGGGCAACTGTGCGCGAATCAGGAATTCTCCGAGCTGCTCAAGGGATCTGCGGTATCGTGGGTCGCTGTAGGTGCTGTGAGCAAGCAGCAGGGTGCGGGCGACGGTACCGGCCAGTCCGTCATTGAGTGTTTCAAAGTCCCAGTAATTCTTGAAGCGACCCGCAGTTTTCCAGTCGTAGTCCGGGAATGACGCGTTGACGATGGTGCCCGGTTCGACGGGCTGCTGCCAACCCTGAGGAAATCCGCCATTGGCGAACTGAGCTTTCAGGAGGGATTCAAGGGCGAAGCTGACGGCTTCGTGAATTCGCGTGTTTTCGAAATTCAGCAGTTGGTCCAGCCGAATGAGAAAGCGGATGGCGGACTGGGATTTGTCATCGTCGAGTGTGGAGTAATTGCGGCCTTTGGCCTTACCGCGTCCATTTCGGTAGCGACCGGTGTTTTTTCCCGCGGGATCGAAGTCGACGCGATCAGTCCAGCAGCCGGATTCCAGCTGACCGAACAGCAGGGCATCTGCGGCATTCATGGCGGCCCGCAGATGCAGGGGATCCTGGGTGGCAACATACGCGTCGAGGAAGGCTTCGCCGACGGAGGGTGTTCCGGGGGGCTGAACCCAGATTTCCGTGGCGGTGGCGTCACCTTCGCCCCGCCGTTTTTTCAGATCCAGGGAAACGTGGTAAACATAACCGCCGCGGACTGCGACGGTGTCTGACATGAAGGAGACGGCCTGCTGCAGGGCTGTTCTGACAGCCGGAATCAGTTCCCGATCGGACGCCTCGTCAGCACTGGCTGCCATTGAAGGCCAGCGACTGCCGGGCAGCACTGCGGCGGTTGTCAGCAGAATGGAGCAGCGTCGGCCGATGCGAACCGGAGTCATGGTGGTGTTTTCTGTGGCTGGAGTTACGTTGAACGCCGAGAATCACTGCAGAACGGATTTTTTGCGAAAAGGCGGTTGAACGGCAAGCGTGCGTAATTGGAGCGGGTCGGGCAGGGCAGTAGACTGGTGGCAGCGTGCCGACAGCAAATCGGGGACAGACTGTTTACGGGGTTGAAAGCGATGAGTGTGGCGGAATCGGCAGAGCGTTCGGGTGGCGGTCATCTGCGAATTCTGGTGGGACTGGCTGTGGGTATTCTGCTGGGCCTGGCGGCTCACAGTCTGCAGGGTCCGGGGGGGAAGCCGAGCGAGGCCGTGACGGTGGCGGTGTCCATTGCGGAGCCGATTGGTCGGATGTTTCTGCGGCTGATGCAGATGGTGGTTCTGCCGCTGGTGTTTTCAGCGCTGTTTCTGGCCGTGGTGGATGTGGGTGACCTGCGTCGTCTGGGGCGAATCGGCCTGACGACACTGTTCTTCACGGGGCTGCTTTCAGTTTCTGCGGTGCTGATCGGCGTGGGTATGGTGAATCTGATCAAACCGGGCCGGGCAATTTCAGCAGAAACTCAGAAGACGCTGACCAGCCGCTACCGGGACAAGGCCGGAGAGAACGTCAATCGGGCCAATGCCGCCAAGCCGCTGGGGCAGACGCTGGTGGACCTGCTGCCGGAGAATCCGATTCAGGAGATGGCTGGAGCGGTGGATGGGTCTTCCAAGGGTAATGGGATGCTGGCAGTGATGTTTTTTGCGCTGCTGGCGGGGATTGCCGCGACGCTGCGTCCCGCTGAAACTCAGGTACTGACCGGAACACTGCGCGGGATGTATGAGATTTCGATGACGGTGATCGGCTGGGCACTGAAACTGGCTCCGCTGGGCGCCGGGTGCCTCGTATTTTCGGTGACGGCACAGATGGGTACGGATATTCTGCGGGCTCTGGCGGCGTTTGTCGGAGTGGTGATCGGGGGATTGCTGCTGCATCTGCTGGGAGTGTATTCGCTGGTGCTGGCGTTGTTTGCGAAGTGGTCGCCGGTGGATTTTTTCCGTCGCGTCAGCAGTGCGATGTTCGTGGCATTCAGCACCTCGTCATCCAGTGCCACTCTGTCCACATCCCTGAAGGTCGCTCATGACGAACTGAAGCTGACGCCGGAGACAGCCAATTTTGTGCTGACTGTGGGAGCAACGGGCAATCAGAACGGCACGGCACTCTTTGAGGGCGTTGTGGTGCTGTTTCTGGCTCAGGTGTTTGGTACAGAGCTGTCACTGAGTCAGCAGATCACTGTGGTTCTGATGTCGGTCCTTGCGGGTGTTGGTACAGCCGGAGTTCCTGGCGGCTCAATACCGCTGATCATTGTGGTGCTGAAGTCTGTCGATGTGCCGGCGGATGGCATCGCGATTGTGCTGGGTGTGGACCGCATACTGGACATGTCCCGCACGCTGGTCAATGTGGTGGGTGACCTTGTTGTAGCGACCTGCGTGGACGCCCGTCTGCGGTCGAGTGGCTCACTCCAGCAGCACGGGAACTGAGACCAGTTCTCCGCCGCGCAGCACTTCAATTGTGATACGATCACCAGGTCTGTGGCTTTCAACTTCCGACAGGAATTCGTCAGGCTTCAGGGTTTTCCTGCCGTTGACTCCGACAATGATATCGGCAGTGCTGATATCGCGTGATTCGAAGGTGAAGATACCGCGTCGGGAGCGACGAATTTCGGGACCTCGGAGACCGGCTTTGGCAGCAGGACCCTCGGGACTCATCGTGATAATGCGCAGACCTTCGTCGGTTTTGGCGACCTCATCGATGCCGAATTCCGGACGAATGAAGCGACCGTGCTGAATGAGTTCAGGTACAATGCGGGCGACAAGATTGGAGGGAATGGCAAAGCCGATTCCTGAGTTCTGGCCGGTGCGACTGGCGATGGCCGTATTGATCCCGATGACCTCTCCGTGCGAATTCATCAGCGGACCGCCGGAGTTGCCGGGGTTGATGGCAGCATCGATCTGAATGACCGATTTGATGGAGCGTGCTCGAGTGACCGGCAGAGTGCGATCGAGACTGGAGATGATGCCGGTGGTCATGCTGCGTTCCAGACCGAACGGGTTCCCGATCGCAAAGACTCGCATGCCCACCTTCAGGGTCGATGAGTCCGCGAAACGCACGGGGACGAGTTTTTCGGGCGGGGCTGAGATGCGTACAACAGCCAGATCGTTGATGGGTTCACGCCCCACAAGTTCGCCTTCAAACTCTTCACCCGTGTGCATGGTGACAAGGATTCTCTGGGCACTTTCAATCACGTGATTGTTGGTGAGAATATGTCCGCGGTGATCCAGCACGAAGCCGGAGCCTGAGTCGGCAGTAGGATTTTCACCAAGCAATCCACGAGCAGCACCGATGCGTGTGGCAATATTGACAACACTGCGGTCATTGGCTTCGTAGACAAACGAGGCGACGGCTTCGTCCGGTGCCAGTCCGGCGGCATTGTAGACGCGTGGGGGCGTCATATCGCTGAGAGCATCCTGCAGAATCTGCTCGGACGGAGCATCTTCCGCGTCGGCAGAGACAGCCTGAGCAGAAGTTGCGCGTCGGCGAAACTGCTGTGCGTGGGCGGTATCAGTCAGCCCGGGTAGCTGTTGGAGCAGCATCACCGTGCCTGCAGCTATGACAGCGGAAAGTGTACACAATGCAGCGGTTTTCATCGCCGCTTCCTCCGTGAATGCGGGATTCCGGCCGGGCTGAAAAAGCGGCCTGCGAACGAGTATATCGCTGCAGGACGAATGGGAAAACCGGCAGATTCTGCGGTTCACACCGTTCCGACGAAACGGACACCGCGCGTATCGACCGCCCGCAGGCCGCAAAATCAGAAAAAACAAAAAAGTTCGCGTAACCGTTAAAGTTTACCAGAAGACTGGTCCGATGGATCGACTACGAGCTTTTCCGCGCTCTGAGAACGTTTGGTTTTCGGCGGAAGGGTGCCTGTCTGGAAAGAAGCCATGCGTCGCTCCTGTCTACTCCTCCTCGGCCTGACGGCCTTTGCAGCCACCGGATGCTGTCTCAATGTTTCCGGCGGTCGCAGCTCCTGCCTCTCCTCCTCCTCCTCATGGTCCTCGAAGTCCCATTCCGAAACCTGCCATTGTGGAGCCAGGAAAAACGGAAAGACATCACTGTTCAGCGGCTTCGGTCGCAGTAAACAGGCCAGTCTGCCGAGTCGTCCGGGACCGCTGTTTGCCGGGGATTCGTGGGGATCGCATCCGTTTTCGGGTATGAACAGTTGTGTGGAGTGCGGTGGCTGCGGTGAACCGGCCATGCCGATCATGACGGGCTGCGGTGAGTGTTCCTCGTGTGCTCCGATGCCGGACTGCTCATCACCCATGATGACCGGCTGCCATGCCCCCACCTGTGCACAGCCTGTGATGCAGCCTGACTGCCATGCTCCGACCTGTGCTCAGCCGTTCGTGCAGCCTGACTGTCATGCACCGACGTGTGCTCAGCCGATGGCTGCACCTGACTGCCATGCTCCGCACATCATGATTGGTCCGGGACCTGACTGCAGCGGACCGCTGGCGACGCCAGGCTGTATGGCTCCACCAATGCCCGGTTGTGCGATGCCGGCTCCCGTACCGATGCCGCACCCGCACAATCAGCCGGCTCCGGTACCGCCCGAGTATTCTCCGCCACCGGCTCCGGTTCCTCCGAGCACGGACGTGAGTCCGGCCCCGGTTCCGACTCCGGCCCCCGCTGGGGAACCGGTCCCCATGCCGACAAATGACCTGCCACCAGCAGCAACTCCGGTCGATCCGATCAGCTGGGAAGTCCCGGCCTTTCCGCCGATCAAATGATCCCCCCGGCACTGAACGGACATCACATGTCACGGCTGCTGTGCATACAGCAGCCGTTTTTTATCGGTGATCAACGGGAATTCGCGACTGAGAGGCCGATGGTGCAGACGGAATTCCGGATGTTCTGCGTGCCATTCGCTGCTGTCTGAGGGACCGTCTGAATGCTGCCCGCGACGCCATGGCATCGGCCAGTCCCATCAGCACCAGCCAGAGTCCCAGAAACAGGATGAACATGACATAGATCGTGGCAACCCGGGCAGACCGCGTTACGAGTGGCAGGAAGTCGCTGAGGAAGATCAGCAGCCCGAGCACAGCCAGCAACGTTCCGGACTGAGTGCGTCGGAGATACTGCTGACTGCGAAACAACTGATCTTCGGGTGAACATTCTGCGGGTGCTGGCTGTCTGCGTCTTCTGGCATGCCAGAGGGCCACAACGGTACCTCCGGCGAAGGCTGACAGACCGACAGCCGCAGATACGTAATCAATCTTCATACCGTCGGTCCTGCGGTTCCATGCGGCAGTTTTCAAACCTGCCTGCAGTGCTCAGAATAAATCCCGGGCCGAAAAAGTCGACTGCAGGGGCATTTTGGCTGGAAATTCTGCGGAATCAGGTTGGAATGCAGCGAGATTGCATCGGCTGAACCGTGGTGCTGGTGGCGCTTGCAGCGGATTTTTCAGAGGATTCGGGGTATCGAAATCATGACGGATCGAGCTCGGGGTGGCGTTTTCCCGCCCGGCCAGCGCATACGCAATACCACGGATTTTGAGCGGGCTTACAACAGTGGCCTGCGAATCGGTGATGCTCATCTGTTGATTTTCGCCAGCGTCAATGGAACTCAGCAAACGCGAGTGGGTCTGAGCGTATCGCGAAAACACGGCGGTGCCGTGCAGCGAAATCGTAAGAAACGTCTGCTGCGAGAAGCTTTTCGACACAGTCTTGGACGCCTTCCCGTGGGTCTGGATCTGGTGCTGGTTCCGCGTCAGCGACCGGATTCATCATTGCAGGACTTCTGCGATTCTCTGCCGGCTCTGGCCCGCAGGCTGGCACGGCGAATTCCGGCAAGGAACAGTGCGCCCGAACCCGGCTGAGTGGAACTGCAGAATTGCGATGCTGCTCGAACCTGCCAGGATACGTGGCATGCAGGGCAGTGTGCAGCGCGGTGCTGCGAGTGTCCTCAGTTTGAAAGGCAGCAGCAATGAACTGGGCAGATCTGACGTGGCCGGAAATCCGACAACTGGCCCCGGATACTCCTGTGGTATTCCCTGTGGCAGCAATTGAACAGCATGGGCATCATCTGCCGGTCGCCACCGACAGCATGCTGCTGGGAGAAGTGATTCGGCGACTGACGATCTCTTCCGGATCACAGGTCCTGTTTGCGCCGCTGCAGTGGCTGGGCAATTCGGATCATCACATGGATTTCGCAGGGACCCTTTCAGCGAGGCCTCGGACCTATCTGGAACTGATCAACGAATCCATAGACACGGCTCTGGCGCACGGATTTCGACGGATCCTGTTTCTGAATGGTCATGGCGGGAATATTGTGCCGGGCAAGCAGGCCGTGTTTGAAGCTCGGCAGCGTTATCGGGACAGAAACGATCTGTTGCTGCTGTTTGCGACCTACTGGGATTTTGCTCGTCCCTGGGAAACGCGGACGGATCTGGTGCAGCATTCGATGGGTCACGCCTGTGAGTGGGAGACATCCATGATCCTGCGGATTGCTCCGCAGCTGGTGAAGGAAATCTCCGGATTGCAGACGGTCCCTGTGGAATTCGGATTTGAGCCGGCGTATCGGGGCTGGACGACGAAGGACCGCACGGTGCCGGGTCATATGGGTTCGCCGCAGCATGCCACAGCGGAGAAGGGCGAGCATTTGTTTGCTGAGTTTTCGCGGGGTGCAGCCGAGTTTCTGTCGCGTGTCGCCGGCTGGGACGGCAGCGGTAACTGGGGCACCTGATATCCGGCTGCGGTCGGGGCAGGGTCAGGGCAGCAGTCGCCCGAGACCCTGCTTCTGCCTGGCGGCGTTGACCATCAGCAGCGCATCGGGAACTCGCGCCACAAACCGAACCAGCTGTGAGGTCGAGCAGCCGAGGGCTGCTGCCGCTCGCCGCACATCATACTCCTTTGCATCAATCGCATTCAGGGCTTCGGCCAGCAGTGCCGGAAAGTCGGAGTGGCGATCATTGCAGACGATTCGCTGTTTCTGACAGCGTCGCTGCCACAGGTCAGACGGCTGCACTTCCGCAGCCGCCGTGGTTCTGAGCTGCACCGCCAGCAGCAGTCGCAGTCTGAATAAAGCGGTCTGGCGATTGGTGTCCTGGCTGCGAGTTTCGGCGGCGAATCCGGAAATCCCGGTCGGCTGATGAATCAGCTCAACCGCCGTTTCAACCTTGTTGCGATGCTGTCCTCCCGGGCCGCTGTGACGACTGGTGCGCAGCACGCAGTTGGCCAGCAACTGCTCTACAGGCAGGCAGGATGGGTGATGATGTGGAATCGGCAGGGATGAGTTCATATCCGCCGAATGTTACTCGAAGTGCGTATTTTTCGAGATGGGCGTGGGACTGGAATTCAGGGAGCCCGTGAAATCCGGGCTGCGGGAAGCAGGGCATCCCGCAGACTGGCCGGTACAGCCAGCCCCACACTGCGGCTACACTACCGGACCCTTTCAGTCCCACACCCTGACACACAATCTCCTTTACGCGGAATCGGTACACTCTGATGACTGCCTCACAACTGCTGCTGAATTCCCGAGCCGCCGCACTGCTGCAGACCGCGCGATCCAGAGCTCAGGTGCTGCGAATCACCGCCACAGAGACTGCCGGTGCCGAAGTGCTGGATTTCGGAGTGGCCGCAGAGGGTGGTCTGGAAGCGGGGCTGCTGCTGGCTCGCGTCTGCCTTGCCGACCTCGCCGATGTGCGACTGACTCCGGCCACAGGTGAACTGTCCCTGCCGCAGGTGTGGGTGCAGACCGATCAACCCATACCGGCATGTCTCTGCAGTCAGTACGCGGGCTGGAAGATTCAGACTGATGACTACTTCGCGATGGGTTCCGGACCGATGCGGGCCGTGGCTCGCAGTGAGGAGCTGTTCGCAGAGCTGCCGGAGACGGAATCCGGTGCCGCTGGCCCGGAGCACGCCGTGGGGGTGCTCGAAGCCGGCCAGTTGCCGACTGCCGCGGCGATTGACAGCATTCGCAATCAGTTGCCGGAAGACTGTCGTCTGCAGCTGGCAGTCGCCCGCACGGCGTCGCAGGCCGGAAATATTCAGGTCGTGGCACGCTCAGTTGAAACAGCGCTGCACAAGCTGCACTCGCTGCATTTCCCGCTGGATGTACTGATCAGCGGCACCGGTGTGGCACCGTTGCCACCGGTGGCAAAACATGACCTGCAGGGTATCGGTCGCACCAACGACGCGATTCTTTACGGAGCTACGGTAAACCTGTGGGTCCGCTGCGAAGATGACCTGCTCACAACGATTGGTCCGCGAGTTCCCTCCGGTGCTTCAGCCGCCCACGGACAGACCTTTCTGTCGCTGTTCAAGGCCGCCAACCACGACTTTTATGCGATGGATGCGGCACTGTTCAGTCCGGCTGTGGTGGTATTTCACAATGTGCGAACCGGCCGTTCGTTTCAGTTTGGTCAGCATATGCCGCAACTGCTGCGTGAGAGCTTTGGAATCTGAGGCCTGCTGTCGGACCGTCAGCTTTCACGGCGTTCCTGCTGCAGAATTTCCGCCACAGCCGCCGTGCACAGCTCCAGTTGCTGCGGCGTATTGTACAGGTGTGCTGACAGCCGGAGAAACCGTCGACCGCTCCACGATCCCGTAAGCACCTCAATCCCGTGCCGATCCCGCAGCTGAATCTGCAGCGAATCGGGATGTCCGTGATAGCCAGGTTTCCAGCCGGCTGTCTGCGGCAGTTCCACGGCGGCCATGCTGACAAAATCGGTTTCCGCCGGTGTGCAGAACGGAGTCACATCCGGAATCTGCAGCAGACGCTGCCGCGCTGCACTGATCAGTCCGTGCGACCAGCGGCGATATTCCGCGAGGACATCCGGGGTGAAGAAGCGGACGGCATCCGCCAGTGCCAGCAATGGTGCTGCATCGCGTGTGCCCAGCCACTGCAGGCTGTCTTTCCACGAAGCCGGACGGCCGGCAATACTGCCGCCCCAACTGACAATCGGAGTCTGGATGGCATCGCGTCGACGCGGATGCACCCACAGAAATCCGCTGCCAAACGGGCCACACAGCCACTTGTGACCGCTGCCGCAGTAGTAATCGCAGCCCAGACTGTCGAGGTGCAGGTCCAGCATTGCCAGAGCATGCGGACCGTCCACACAGACAGGAACTCCCTGCTGTCTGGCTGCCTGACAGATTTCACGAAGAGGCAGCACGCAGGCCGTAGCGGATGTCACATGACTGACGACCAGCAGTTTCGTCTCAGGTTTCAGGGCAGTACTGATCGCAGCCACGGTTTCGGCCGGGCGTGGCGGAAACGGCAGCGCGACTGAAGCAGTGCGAGCACCGGTGGCTCGGCAGCGAGCCTGCCAGATATTGCGTACAGCGCCGTATTCGTGGTCCGTCAGCAGCACTTCATCGCCGGGTTTCAGGGGAGTACTGGCTGCCACGACATTCATGGCGAACGTGGCATTATCGAGCAGCACCAGTCGATCGAGCTGTGTGTGCAGCAGGCCCGCCAGCACCGCGCCCGCCCGATCCAGCTCAAGCTCCATTTCGCGACAGAAGTGCCGCATCGGCTGCCGCTCAAGTTGACGACTCCACGCTTCCCGAGCTTCGCGAACCACCCGCGGAGAAGGACCGAACGATCCGTGATTCAGGTAGACACAGGCGGGATCCAGATCCCACTCGGAAGCCAGCGGATGTCCGTTTGTCATGATCCACGGGTCTTTGCTGTCAGAGGCTTTCGAGGAATGCGCCGGCCAGTCCGCCCAGTTCAGAACGCACCTGCCAGTGCAGAAGGTGTCCGGCCGTGGGGAAGTCAAGACGCACGGGATCTTGCAGCAGAGCAGCGAGTGCTGCGGCATCCTCATCCGAAAGCATACCGCCGCGGGCAACATCCCCTCTCATCAGCAGTGCCGGGCAGCGGACGCCGCCAAACGCTTCTTCATAGCGGAAATCCTGCATCCAGCGGCCTGCCAGAATTGTGGCCATAACAGCCGGATCCAGTTGCCGGCAGCAGGCAGCCGAAAACCGCAGAGAGACAGCGTCGCGAACATCACGAATTCGCATGACTCGGCCGTCCGGCCAGCTCTTCACAACCTCGTGCCCCAGTTGCTCGGCCAGCTCTGACACGGAAAGATCAAGTCTTCCCGCCCACTTCTGCATGGCCTGGAATGTGGGGTGGTACTGAGTCTCGGCAAGTCCCGCCCAGAAGGCGGCTGACGGAGGATCTTCGAGCAGCACAGCACTGATGCGACCTGGTCGAGCAGAGGCGGCAGCGGCAGCCACCAGCGAACCGAGGGAATGTCCATAAACAGCCAGCTGGCCAGGCAGAGCGTCAATGGCAGCCAGTGCATCCAGCAGATAGTCGACGATGCGATAGGCATCACCGGCACGTCCGGATTCTCCATGCCCGCGAAAGTCCAGTGCCATGATGCGGAATCGCGCCGGAAACATGGTGGCCAGTGAGGAAAATGTCCGACCGGCTCGACCCACCCCGTGCAGCATCAGCAGCGTATCTGCGCCACCCTGGCGCAGCTCAGAAAGTCTTAAGCCGACGCCGTCGGCAGATGTCAGCACCTGATGCATAAAAGTCGCTGCTTTGGCAGAAATAAGGGTCAGTCCGCGTAGCGAACGGGATTCCAGTCAGCAGACAGGCGACACAGTGCCTGCAGTACGTCCGGATCTTCACTGCAGGCCACAATCCCCGGATATCGCAGCATGCCCGCTCGTTCATCCAGCCACAGCGAACGATAGTCAACCGGCTGCCCATTGTGCACCCAGACGGCGTCGCCACCGCGAACTCGCGCGATATGCATCGAGACCGGGAAGTCGTAAATATTGGGCGAATGAATCAGCGAACCGATGTACTCACCAGTGGACATCAGCGGATAGATGCTGCCCTGCATTTCGTCGGAAGTGCGACCGGCAAGCGTTCCGTTTCTCCATGGCAGCGCATCCACTTCGCGGGCTCGCTGAGCATCGCGGTGCTGAAAACCAATCAGGTAGATACCAGCGCCGGGGCTGGTGCGGGGAGCCGTCAGGTCCGGCAGCGTATCCAGCACCTGACGAGCGGTGCGATCAGGATCATCCGGCCCGCAGACAATTCTGGTCGGCGTCACTTCCACCCAGGTTCCCTGCGGACCCATATCGGGAGCAAACACGAGGGAATAGAGTGGATTGAATTCATCATGCAGATGGCAGATCAGCGAATAGCCGTTGCCGGTTCGATCCCGATACTGCTTAGTGCCATCGATTGGATCAATAGCCACAGCCAGCGAGCTGTCCTTGGCAAAGCGTGACATATCGCCCGTGGTTTCTTCACCCTGCACGCGCACCTGTCGCAGCACAGGATCGGCATCCCGCAGTGCAGCAATCAGCAGCTCCTGAACGGTCAGGTCTGCCAGAGTCAGAGCATCCGTATTGGCATTGCCGGAAGACTTGCCGTCCACGGCAATATTGTACTGACGCATGCGGCGCGCCACGGCACCGCCCCACCGCATGACAGACGGCAGACACTGCTGCAGAGCCAGAATGACACGAGTTGTATCCGGAACAGCTGACACGGGGAGCCTTCTGCACAAAAGCGGATCACGGGGTCACACGAACTGACGGCTGCTGCCACCGTCGCACGACACGATATTATAGCGATTCGTCAGGCGGAGATCCCGGTCGCCACCCGATTTGCCGCACTGATTCAGCGGACTCAGCGGACTCAGCGGACTCAGCCGGAGGCACTTTTTCCGGCGGTGGATCATCCGGAACACGGGCGGACTTCCAGCGACCTGCGGCATGCCCAACGAGGACTCCGCCGATGTAACCAATTCCCCACGGATCACCTATCGCACTGCCCACATAGGTCCCATAGGCGGGATACAGAATGTTGTAACCTTCCCGCTGCGATTCCGCGTCACCGTATTCCCGCAGCCAGCCGATGGCATCTCCGGTGGCAATCGATTCGTGATACAGTGAGACTCCGGGAATCAGATAAGCAGCCGCGTAGGTGCCCTTCCAGGTCCGACCGGCGAAATCCTTTGAATGTCCCCCTTCGTGGATCGCAATCGCCGGAACGTCGGAATAAATGTGAACCGTGTTGGTGAACGGATTGTAGTGATCACCGCCGAACAGCCGCCCGGGCAACAGAGTTTCACCGACCACGCTGAGCACTCCAAGGGTATACCTCCAGCCGGCTCCCACGGACTTATTGGCCACCAGACGTTTCCAGTCATCGCCGGGGCGATACTGATTCAGCCGCACTTTGACCGAATCCAGTTCGTTGCTCTGCAGATAAGCCGCGATGGCGTTTTCTGTTTCCCGACTGACGGCATGATTTTCGACGCGCCGATCGAACAGGATCAGTTTGGCAGGAATCCCCCAGACCCAGCCAAATCCGTCGATCACCGGTCGACGTCTGCCACGTTCAATCTGCGGTGCCGTGATGGCGGCCAGTTCGGGTGCTGTTTTCCAGACAGCAGCAGATCCACACGAGTAGGACTGCGTTGCACAGCCACCTGACAGCAGCGGGCAGACCAGCAGCAACAGACGCAGCGTCACCGAGCGGGGCCACACGCAGGACCGCTGAACGGACGGGCATTCTGTGAAAGGTTGCAGAGTCATGTCCGATAAAAACCGGGGACGATTGGCGGTTGACTGACTGCAGAGACCGGTACTGCAGCGACGGAATCACAGGTTAGCTCTGCCAACCGATGGATCTCAAGACCGATAATCGGCATCCTGTCAGTCAGGAACGTCTGCAGCGGCAGAAGCTGCCGCCGCCGAGATCAGCAGTCAGCGTCATCACGCAGAATCTTCCCCGCTGCGGTGAGTCAGGGCGAGTGTGTGAAAGTCTTCCGGGGGCGGAGTGTGGAAGGTCATCCATTCGCGCAGGATGGGGTGCAGAAATCCGAGTGACGCGGCGTGCAGGGCGTGTCGCTGTTCGGTGGGGTCGTCACCATCGAAGCGCGGGGCTTTGCGAATGGTGCCGAACGGTCCGTAATATTCGTCTCCCAGCACCGGATGCCCCAGTTGAGCCAGATGCACACGGATCTGATGGTTGCGTCCTGTGAACAGCACACATTCAACCAGCGAGTAGCCCTCATTTCGCTCCACCACGGTGACTCGCGTTCGTGCCGGTCGGCGATTGCGAGCATCCGCCTGGGCGGACATGAGCACACTGTTGCTGCCGGGACGCTGCCCGATCGGCAGCTCGATCATCCGTGTCTCAAAGTCCGGCGAGCCTTCCACCAGTGCAACGTAGGCCTTTGCGAGTTTCCCCTGCTGAAAGTCGATCGACAGCAGACGATGTGACAGGTGCTCTTTGGCCGTCACCAGCAGTCCGCTGGTCATTCGATCGAGGCGATGCACAACACCGGGACGCAGCATCCCCCGAAAGGCGGTCTGCCGATCCAGATGGCTCTGCAGCACATTGGACAGAGTCCCTTCCTGAAAGTCGCCGACCGGGTGTGCCACGAGGCCGGCGGGCTTGTCAACGACGACCAGCCACGGATCCTCGTACACAATCCGCACCTGAGTGTGGCAGGGTTCCAGCAGCTTATCCGGGGGCTCGACAAGCCTGATGCGAACCCGCTGCCCGGTGAACACACGATCGGGCGGTTCCGCGGGCTGGTCATCAATCCACGCGAGGTTTTCGGCGACAAGGCGATGCAGTCGCCACGTGGTGTAGTTCCGCAGATGCTTTGCGAGAAAGGAATCGATGCGGGAGCCGGACAGGTACGGCTCGACGAGGAATTCAACTTCCGGCAGCAGACCTGTCATACGTTTGTGACTGAAGGGGGGAAGATGCGGCGAATCAGGGAAATTCTCCGCAGCAGCAGGCTACTGTTCCAGCACGGTCATGGGTTCCATGGGCCACCAGTCCTGGATTCCCAGCAGTTGCAGCATTCGCTGTCGCAGTTCCTTCAGCAGCGGATCTTCGCCACGAGTTTTTTTTCCGGCCTCCGCAGGAATTGGTTCGCCGATATTGAAATGGACTCGCCATTCGGGCCGCAGCGTGACTCGGTCGGTGAGATCCTCTTCGAGGCGATGCACGGTTTCCACAATCCGTTCCGGTGTGACCGCGCCGCGTTCACCGGAGTCCAGATAGCCTTCGGGGTACAGCGAGAGCGTCTGGCAGTAGTAGCAGTTTGTGAGGACTTTCCAGCGTTCGCGGGTTTCCTGTGGCGAAAGATTGCCGCGGAGCAGCTCGGGCAGAATCGCCACTCGCAGATCCTTCACTCGAATCACCACATCACCTGTGCGTGGCCTGCCGAACCAGCGGCGTTCGTAAGGCTGCAGTACATCGTCGATCAGGCTGCGAATACGGGAGCGGATGGGACCCGAGCGGGCTTCACCGAGAATTTCCACTTCGCGGGCAGCCAGCAGGGCAGAGCCAAGTCGGCGGATGCGATCGAGCAGTGGCTGATCCTCGTGAGTGTTCCAGAATGTCTGCCGTTCGATTCGTGTCAGCGAGGGTCCGGCAGAGGACACCGGATCATTGAGCAGCTCGTAGCGAATACCGACAGGGATGACGACGACGCGGGACGTCGGGGCCTGTTCAGCGCGTTTGCGGGCAGCCATCCGCGCGATGAAGGACACGCCGTCCATCAGCGGCAGCAGGCGATCGTTGGAGCGGGAAATCACGCCTTCGGGGAAGATCACCAGCGGGCGTTCGGCACCGGCCACGACCCGCACCGCTGTATCCAGTGCCTCGCGATCAATGCCCTCACGAAACACACTGAAGCCTCCCAGCATACGAACGACTGCGGCTTCAATCGGCGACTGTTTGAAGATATGCCAGCTGGCCATGCTGAACACGTGGCAGGGCGTTGTTTTGCAGATCATTCCGATCAGCAGGGGGTCGGCGTCGCGAGAGTGATTGGGACAAAGGATGATCCCTTCACGGGCTGCCAGACTGCTCCGCAGATGTTCAAGGCCCGTGAAGGTGTAATCGACAAGTCCGTATCGCCGTCGCAGGAACGGTTTCAGCCAGAGGCGAAACAGTTTGGAAAACCAGCGGCTGCGATAAGGCGGGACAAACCGATACGGTTCATCCACAACGACTCTGTGCATCTCAAAGGAAGCCCTGGGCCGGATCAGGTCGGCTGCCTGTAGCAAACTGTGGAAGGCGGAAGTATCTGCTGAGGGAGTGCCCGGGGCAAAGATCGGGGCATCCGAATGTGGCAGACACTGGACCTGCCTCTGCGTTTTTTCTCTTTTCGCTGCTGCAGCTGTGGCAGAAACTGCCGAATGAGGCTGTGCGAGGCAGGGTGTGGCAGGATTCCGGAGCCGGCGATCGTCCAACCGGTGCCGGCACCGCGGCAATCATCCGGCCTCAGCGGAAACTGCGAACCACCAGCCGGCCTCGCGCGTCAATGCGGGATTCCACAGCTCCTGCCACGCCGGTGAACAGCAGCTGCGATTCCGGATAGGATTTCAGCAGCCGGGCCTGATGGCGTTCATCCCGGTCGCTGATGATGACATGAGCGGGCCGGACCTGGCGGGCCAGTTCGGGAGGATTGGCGGCCGGACTGCCGTGGTGCGGACTGACCAGCAGGCCGCAGGCGGGCAGCAGGCCGAGCAGTTGCTGCAGACCACTGCCTTCCAGATCACCGGGCAGCAGGATGGATTGGCCACGGCAATTCAGGACAGCGGCGAGGCTGGATTCGTTGTCAGCCAGCTCCGCCGAATCCTGCTGACTCTGAAGAAAATCCACCTGCAGTTCCGCCAGACGCAGGGAATCGCCGTGCTGCAGAATGGTCGCGGGAATCTGCTGTCTCTGCAGAGCAGTCAGAAGCCGCTGAACTTCGGGGCTGTCAGAAGCGAAAAACTGGCGGCTGGCCAGCACCTGCCCCACGGGCATCCTGTCCAGCAGATCAGGAACCGCGTTGTAGTGATCCGCATCGGGGTGCGACAGAATGATGGCATCGATCATGCGATGTCCGCGGTGCCACAGAAAACCGGCGATCAGATCGGCCGTCCGTTTGCCTCGATGCATGGCACCGGCATCGAACAGCATCACTCGATCATCCGCTTCGACAACAACGGCATTGCCATGTCCCACACTGAGCACTGTGCAGACCATGCCGCTGATCACCGGGCGACTGCAGACCGCGGGGAACAATATCAGCAGCAGTCCGACCATTGCCAACTGCAGGCAGCGTCGCAGCGGTGGTCGAGTGGCGGCAGCGGCCAGCAGCAGCGTGTACCACACCGGCAGAAACCAGCCGGGCAGATCCGGAATCAGCAGATATCCGGAACGCACGGAAGCGCTGTAAGCCACACCCAGATTCAGCAGTTCCAGCAGTCCGCTGAACGGTGCTGCAGCGATGGCGGCCAGCGGTGGAATCAGGCTGCCCACAGCAACGAAGATGTACCCGGCGATCAGCACAGCGGTGGTCAGCGGAATCAGCACCAGATTCACCACCATACCGGTCAGCGTGACCAGATGGAACTGGGAGGCCACCAGAGGAGCGGACAGCAGGGTGACGGCCAGCATCTGGCGACTGCAGCGGATTGTCCACTGAGCTGCGGCTGTGGCGGCCAGCAGCAGACGCTGTGTGAATGAGACGGCATCCGGGGGCGCGGAGCGTGACTGATCATGGTCGGAACCGGCAGAGACCCAACCGAGCGCCGCAACTGCGAGGAACGAGAGCCATGCACCCACATCAAACGCCACCGCCGGATCAATGATGGCGAGGATCAGTACGGTCAGCCCGATCAGGGTACTGAGTCGCATTTCCCGACACAGCAGCTGTCCGATCACGGACAGCAGTATGAACAGTGAGGAACGCAGCACCGAAGGACGCAGGTCGGTCAGGAAGGCATACAGCAGACACACCGTGGCTGCCAGCACCAGCCCGCGGGAACGCGGTACCAGCAGCAGATGGAAGACACGCACAATGAAGACATACAGAATCCCCACATGCAGGCCGGAAATGGCCAGCAGGTGCATGGTGCCACTGACTGTGTACTGTCGCTCCACCTCGCTGTTCATCCAGCCTCGGTTGCCCAGCAGCAGTGCTTCGGCTGCAGCGCGACCGGAGGGCGACAGGTGCTGCTGCAGCAGTTGCACGGTGCTGCTGCGAAAACGGTTGAGTATTCCGCGGGCTGACCAGACACCCGCGGATTCCAGCGTGCGGATGGCAGCGGGGTGTCGCAGAAACATAACGGCCGAGATGCCGCTGCGACGGAGGTAGCGAGCATAGTCAAATTCGCCGGGATTCATGGGCTCCGGTGGCAGTTCAAGTCGACCGGTCAATTCCACGCGATCCCCCCAGCTCAGCATCCGGGAAACATCGCCGTCCACGGTAATCCGGCACAGGCCGCTGAGTGATTCGGTATGACTGGCAAGGGCAGCGGATTCGGCGTGGAGCAGGAAGTGTGTGCGGATTCTGACCTGTGGTGCGGCGACAGCAGCGGCCGGGGCCGCGGGTGTCGGTGCGGCATCAGCAACGGCTGTCGAAGGAATGCCGGCGAGTGTGCCGGTGAGTCGCATGGACGACTGCTGCAAGTGCGGATTGCGTTCCAGCATGCTGGCGGGTCTGAGACCATCACTGCCGAAGCTGTGCAGTGACCAGAGCATCCCTCCGAGCATGAGCAGGGAGGTCAACTGCAGCAGTTGTTCGGTCACCGGTGCTCGGCGACGGCAGGGCAGGGACAGCAGCAGTGTGGCCAGTGCCACAGCAGCCGGGATGACGGTCGGCCAGCGCCACTGGTCTGCGGCCCGAATGCCGGCAATCAGCGCGACGGCCGCGCGGAGAGGCGCGGGCACGGAAACCAGCCGGGCGTGGAGCCAGGCGGCAGCATTGTTCACGATCTGTGAAGACATCAGGGCCTGGGATCCCGTCTGCGCCCGTCAAGAATCGGCTGCAACTCCTCCACAAAGTCGTGCACGTCCTGAAATTCGCGATACACGGAGGCAAACCGCACGAAGGCGACTTTGTCCAGATCACGCAGGGCACTGAACACCAGTTCGCCGATCCGACGCGTGGGAACTTCGCGTTCGCCGTCTTCATAGATGGCTGCTTCGACTGCACCGACAAGTCGGTCAATCTGTTCGGGGCTGACGGGCCGTTTGTAGCAGGCCTTTTCAATCCCGGACCGGATTTTTTCGCGGTCGAAGGGCACGCGAGTTCCGTCTTTTTTGATCACGCGGATGGGCGACTCTTCGATCCGTTCGTAGGTTGTGAAACGGCGTCCACAGCTGAGACATTCACGGCGCCGGCGGATGGAAAAGTCCTGGCTGGTACGTGAATCGATGACTTTGGTTTCATCGTGTTTACAGAACGGACATTGCACTGAAGCAGCCCCTGAGACCCAAGGCCGTCTGCTGCAGGCCGGTGAACCCGCCGGATCGCAGACGGCGCACGCACGTCCTGCGTGTGTTATGTCGTGCGGAGCCTGCTTATGCAAGCGCCGGATGATGAAACCTGTGTGAGTCGTCAAAAGGCGAGGCCGGGATTGCGTCCGTGTTGCTTTCAGGCATCATCCCGGAAAGTCCGGTCATGGAAAAGTGGCCGTTTTACGACACTGCTGCTTTTGCCGGAGGCATGTTTCCGGTTTTCGGGCTAGACTGCTGCTGTCTGTGCTCGACATCCGCTCTGTGTGGGAGCGGTGCTTTCGCTGCTGCGGGCGCTGTCTGTGACCGCTCGTGGTCGCAGCAGAGGAGGTCTCAATGAATCCGATAGGATTTGCGCTGCGGCGTCCGAAAACGGTCGTCGTGCTCCTGCTGGCTCTGGTGCTGATCGGACTGAGTGCAGTTCGACCGGCTGCCATTGACGACTGGCTGCGAGCCCGTGGTGTGGAGCTGCCGATTCGTCGGATGTCAGTGGACATTTTCCCTGCTCTGAATCTGCCGGTGATTTACGTCTGTCAGCCCTACGGAGGGATGGACCCCGCCCAGATGGAAGGGCTGCTGACGAATTATTACGAGTATCATTTTCTGTACGTCAACGGCATTCACCATGTGGAAAGTCGCAACGTCCAGGGCACCGCGCTGATGAAGCTGGTCTTTCATCCCGGCACGAACATGGCGCAGGCGATGGCGGAAACCATCAACTATGTCAATCGTTCGCGGGCCATGATGCCACCGGGAACCGTACCTCCGTTTGTGATGCGGTTTGATACCGGCAGTGTGCCTGTGGGCTATCTGGTGCTTTCCAGCGGGACTCGCACCGTGGCCGAGATTCAGGACCAGGCATTGTTTCGGGTACGACCGATGTTTTCATCGCTTCCGGGAGTGTCTGCTCCGCCACCATTCGGTGGCTCGGCACGCAGCGTTGTGATCCGGGCGAATCCGGAACGACTGCAGGCTTACGGACTGTCACCGGATGAAATCATCACCGCACTGACTCGAGGCAGCACCATTGCTCCTTCCGGCAACGTCCGCATAGGGGATCTGTATCCCGCTGTCCCGACCAATGCTCTGGCGCGGGATCTGAGTGATCTGGGGCGAATTCCGGTGCGTACGGGCGAGCATACAGTGTATCTGCGGGACATTGGCACAATTGAAGACTCGGCCGATCTGACAACCGGCTACGCGCTGGTCAACGGCCGACGCGCTGTTTATATCCTCGCCACGAAGCGCGCTGATGCTTCAACGATGGAGGTGATCAGTCAGATTCGCAGATCCCTGCCGGCCATGCAGAAGGAGCTGCCTGACGACATCCGCGTCTCCTTTGAGTTCGATCAGTCCCCGTATGTGACTCGCGCCATCGCCAGTCTGTCGACCGAGGGCCTGCTGGGAGCTGCCCTGACCGGCCTGATGGTGCTGGTATTTCTGCGCGACTGGCGCAGTGCACTCGTGGTCATCCTGAATATTCCGCTGGCCCTGCTGTTTGCCGTGACAGGACTGTGGCTGACCGGGCAGACCATCAATCTGATGACTCTGGGGGGACTGGCGCTGGCGGTGGGGATACTGGTGGATGAAGCGACGGTCGAGATCGAGAACATTCATACGCAGCTGAGTCGCACGGGATCTGTGGCCGTGGCGGTCTGGCGCGGCAATCAGCAGACGGCAGTACCGCGACTGCTGGCCCTGCTGTGCATGCTGGCGGTGTTCCTGCCGACATTCTTCATGCAGGGAGCTCCTCGCGAGCTGTTTGCACCGCTGGCACTGGCCGTGATTTTTTCCATGACAGGTTCGTATCTGCTGTCCAGTACGCTGGTGCCCGTGCTGTGTGTCTGGCTGCTCCGTGCAGGGCACGGCACAGCCGCTGGTGTGGCCGACGAGCGCGGCGGAAGACCGGCGTCAGCACTGCTGCGAACGGCTGCTGCTCTGATTCGGGCGCGCTGGTTGCTCGTCCCGGTATACCTCGTGCTGTGCCTGCTGGCTTCGTGGCAATCGGTGCAGCGGGCGGGACTGGAGATTTTCCCGAGTGCGGAGACAGGTGAATTTCGACTGCGTCTGAGAGCTCCTGACGGGACTCATGTGGAGGCCACCGAACGATACGCCGTCAGCGTACTGCAGGCGATCGAACAGGAAGCTGGTGCAGGAAATGTGCAACTTTCACTGGGCTACGCCGGAACAGTGCCGGCCTCATTTCCCGTCAATTCCGTATACCAGTTTTCGCGGGGGCCTGAGGAGGCGATACTACGGGTGGCATTCCGAAATGGGTCAGGCGTGCGAACAGACGAGCTGAAACGCAGACTTCGGGAGCGATTTCTGCAGGAGTTTCCGCAGCTGCGATTTTCATTTGAGCCTTCGGATATCATCAGCGAAGTGATGAGTTTCGGTGCGGCGGCTCCTGTGGAAGTCGCTGTCCGCGGGGGTTCCGTGGCAGAAAACCGGGATTTCGCGCAGCGTCTGCAGGCGGCGCTGCAGGGTGAGCGGGTGCTGAGGGACGTGCAGATCGTCCAGTCTCTGGAATATCCCACACTGGACGTGAAGATTGACCGGGAACGAGCCGGACTGGCGGGGGCCACCACGGATCAGATCAGTCGATCGGTGCTGGCCGCAACTTCCTCCAGCCGATTTGTTGTACCCAGTTACTGGCCTGATCCGAAAACCGGGGTTGGTTATCAGGTGCAGGTCGAAATTCCCCAGCCGGCTCTGAAATCCGCCGCCGATCTCGGTGCGATCCCCGTACTGAAGAAAGAGGGCGGTGCGGTACTTCTGCGTGATGTCGCGGACCTCAGTACCGGAAAGATGCCCGGGGAATTCGATCGTTACAACATGAAGCGTGAGTTGTCACTGACAGCCAGTATCGACGGGACCGACCTCGGCGCAGCCGCAGCCCGCGTGGATGCTGTGGTGCAGCGACTGCTGCTGCAGGACAATGCTCTGAAGGATGAACTGGAAAAATCGGGAGTCCAGCCGAAGCCTGGACGCATCACCTGTGAGCTCCGCGGTCAGATTCCGCCACTGCGTCAGATGACCAGCGGACTGGCAGTGGGGCTTGTGCTGGCAGTGCTGGCAATCTTTCTGATGTTGTCCGCCAGTTTTCAGTCGTTTCGGCTGGCGCTGGCTGCCGTGGCCACTGTCCCCGCGGTACTGGCAGGCAGCAGTCTGCTGCTGCTGGTCACAGGAACCACGGTAAATATTCAGTCGTTCATCGGCGTGATCATGAGTCTGGGTGTATCGATGGCCAATGCGATCCTGCTGATCAGCTTTGCGGAGCAGCAGCGGCGAACCGGGGTGACCGCGGCCGAGGCCGCGCGATCTGCAGTGGTGGAACGTTCACGAGCAATCCTGATGACCAGTGCTGCAATGCTCGCGGGGATGCTGCCGCTGGCCCTGGGCTGGGGCAGTGGCGGTGCGCAGACGGCACCTTTGGGACTTGCCGTGCTGGGTGGCCTGAGCGCAGCGACTGTTGCTGCTCTCTTGGTGCTGCCGGCAGCCTATACCTGTCTGTGCCCGCGGGGCAGCTCAGCATCGCTGCATCCCTTCGATCCGAACAGTCGGCATTATGCGGGAAGCGGTGTCCGTGATGAGGAACTCTGATATGTTGACCGATTTTTCCGGGCTGGCCTCCAAACCTGCCACAGCGATTCTGCTGCTGCTGTCCCTGGCAGGCTGCCAGACTCAGGTTGATCCGGCCTCAACGGCTGACACCGGTGCCGGGGTACGTGCTGCCGAACTGCCGCGAGTACAAACCGGCAGACCGCAGCGAAAGCCCATTGTCCAGACGACCGAGCAGCCCGGTCAGATCAGGGCGTGGATGCAGGTGGACATTTATCCGCGAAGTGCCGGTATCGTCCAGCAGGTGCTGGTGGATATCGGTGACAGCGTCCGGGGGCCGGCCACGGATCCGGCACCTGCCGAGCAGCAGCCGGCGAACAACGACATCAGCACGGAACCCGGACAACTGCTGGCTGTACTGCACGCACCGGAGCTTGAGGACGAGCTGAGACAGAAGCAGGCGCTGCAGCGACAGGCGGAGGCCGAGATTGGTCAGGCGGCGGCAGCAGTGCAGCTGGCCCTCGCGGCTGAACACTCGGCAGAAGCTGACGAAGCCGAGGCAGCCGCCGGCCGGCGACGCATCGAGTCCGAAGTTGCTCGACTGACGTCCGAGTCACAGCGGCTGCAGGGGCTGGCAGAATCAGGTGCGGTCACACTGCGACTGGCGGAAGAGGCTGTGCAGAAACTGGCGGCGGCTGAGTCTTCGCTGGAGGAACTGGCGGCGGCGGTGCGATCTGCCGCAGCGCGACGCGGTGAAGCCCGCGCAGCTTACATTCGTGCAGAGGCGGACCTGAAAGCCATGGAAGCCCGCCGCGACAGCGCCGCAGCCGAAGTGCAGCGACTGCACACGCTGTGCGGATATCTGCAGATTCGCGCCCCGTTCGCGGGGACTGTCACCGCCCGAAATGCCGACCCCGGCGACCTCGCTCGGACCGGAAATGGGTCAGACTCACTGTTTACCATAGCCGAAACATCGCGGGTGCGAGTCACAGCGCGGGTACCCGAAGCCGATGCTGTACGAATCCACCCAGGCAGTCCGGCCAAAGTACGAATCCCCGCTCTGCAGCAACAGCAGTTCATTGGAACTGTTTCCCGCACCAG
>Ga0255094_1000146_pt1 | contig 40411 bp, 27 predicted proteins | sample Colum_Law_RepB_8_2_FD_188434 | JGI IMG/M metagenome (GOLD analysis project Ga0255094, IMG submission 188434) | Freshwater microbial communities from Columbia River, Oregon, United States - Colum_Law_RepB_8d | ecosystem: Environmental > Aquatic > Freshwater > River | place: USA: Oregon...
ACTGAAGGAACGACTGGATGCCGGGCAGCCTTTGCCACAGTACTTCCGCGACCATCCGGTGTACTACGCCGGGCCGGCGAAGAAGCCCCAGGGCTATGCCAGTGGGTCGTTCGGTCCAACGACTGCCGGTCGTATGGATTCATACGTCGATCTGTTTCAGAGTCATGGTGGCAGCATGGTGATGATTGCCAAGGGCAATCGCGGCAAACAGGTCACGGCAGCCTGTCAGAAGCACGGTGGCTTTTATCTTGGCAGTATCGGTGGTCCGGCGGCGATCCTCGCGAAGGAGAACATTCGTTCGGTGGAGGTTGTGGAGTTTGCCGAACTGGGTATGGAGGCGATCTGGAAGATCGACGTGGTCGATTTCCCGGCATTCATACTGGTGGACAACAAAGGCTGTGACTTCTTCGAAACGACCGGTGGCGGTTGTTCTCACTGAGTGGGCCTGCGGATGTGACTGAGGTGCAGCGGATGTTTCAGGTTGGTCTCAGCGAATCGCCGGTGGGACCACTGCTGATTGTCGGTACGGATCAGGGGCTGGAACAGATTCGGTTGAACTGTGACGCGCTGGATGCAGGACGGGAGCGATCCGGGCATCCGCTGGCGATACTGGCGGTCGAGCAGCTGCAGGCGTGGTTTGCAGGTCGTCTGCAGCACTTCGACCTGCCATTAACGCCTCGGGGGACTGATTTTCAGCAGCAGGTCTGGACTGCACTGCAGCAGATTCCCTGGGGTACCACGACCAGTTACGGGCAGATTGCCAGAGCGATTGGCCGACCGCAGGCCTGTCGGGCAGTGGGGTTGGCGAACGGGCGGAATCCGTTGCCGATTCTGATCCCCTGCCATCGGGTGATCGGCAGCAGCGGCAGGCTGGTTGGATATACCGGTGGTCTGCACATCAAGCAGACGCTGCTGTCGCTGGAAGGACACCACTTGTTCTGAAAGTCTCAGCGCAAAAAGAAAGGGGAAAGGCTTAAAGCCTTTCCCCTTTCCACCGCGAAGTCTGCAAGCAGACTTCTCGGCAGGAGCTTCCCGCTCGGGCCACGCACCCATGTGAGCGAGAACAGGCGAGATTCCTGACCTTCCCCTCCCTTGACCCCTGCAGAGTTAATGCAACCGGCGGGTCCCACCACTCCGCCGATTACCTCCGAATCTTTCCAAATGCAAGGTGTGTGCCAAACAGAAAAAATCGGAGCGGATTTTTGTGCGAGCGTTGCGAAGTGTCGTTTTTGCAGTGTTTTGAGGGTTTTCTTGTGGATCGCCGGTGCGGCAATGGGGCGAGGGCAAAAATTGCCGGCTGGTTTGCAGGCAGTTCTGCCCACGGTTTATGCAGCAGCCACGTGCGGCGTGCCATGCTGTTACAGGCTGCACAGGAACCACGTCAGGATGGCGAGGACAGCGGCGAGTGCACCGACCAGCTGCCAGCGGGGTTTCGCGGGCGCTTGGCGCCCCTCCCGGGTGGCATACAGACCGCAGGCCGGACACTGTACTGCGTCTTCGTACATGTCCCGACCGCAGTGCTGACAGCTGATCAAGCTGGTCTCGTCCGCATCCTCCGCCTCGTCGGCGGGCTCGTCGAATTCATCGTCCCACTCTGCATCCTGCCAGTCTGTCGTGACCATGGTTCGGCCGATCACCTGAATGTTGCTCAGAATCGGCACAGCGATTCGACGTATGCCGCAGAACCATCGCGGAGCCAGCCATCGAGCTGTGCCGGGTCTTTCAGTTGTCGTCCCCGTTCGGTTGTGACGCCGAGGAAGCTGCAGCGAACATCGCTGAGTGCCGTCATGTCGCCCCACAGTTTCTCAAACTGCGAAACCGGGAAGACATCTTCCTGCCCGTTCCCCCAGCGTTTCTTGACATCCTTGAGAGTGATGTAGGTGGGCAGTCGTCGAGCCAGATCGCGAATCGCCGCATCCACCCGATCCTGATTGGCCAGCGTTTCGCGACTGAGTCCGAAGATGCTGAGCAATCGGTCGATGTCAATCCAGGTCGTGAGCGAGTTGTACCAGGTGAGCTGGAATTCGTCGTCTTCGCGAGGCATGGCGAGTCCTTCGACCAGTCGCACTCGCCCGTCCACGCGAGCCAGTCCGCCGCCGCGATCATCCAGTCTGCGGCAGATCACCTCGAAGCTGAGATCGGCAGCGGACTGAATGTGCAGTCCGAGGCAGCCGGGATCCAGAGCAGCCCCCAGTGTGTCAATGTTGTGCAGCATCAGCCAGCGCAGCTGCGGTCGGTCCTGCAGCATCCGCAGCAGAGTGCCATTGCGCAGCAGATTGGGAATTTCATACCAGTGTCCGACGGGATGCAGGCACTGCAGTGGCAGATTGTCGGTGTAATCAGCGGCTTCGCCGACGGTGCGAGCCCAGTTCATCAGTGCAGCCCGCAGACTGGTGCGGACTTTTTCCTTCTGCGGGTCCAGTACCTGCTGAGCCATTTCTTCCCATGTGAACTGCAGATCGCGGAGTGTGGGAATCATTCGCAGCCCGACGGATGCACCGCGCGAGACCTGCAGCAGTCCCTGCGCATCCAGATTCTGCACGGCCCGTCGCAGCGGTTTGTCCGTGAGGTAGCCGGAGGTGACGACGTGCAGGGGAGAGATTCCGAAGTCTGCGGCCGCGCGACGCGTTTTGGCCCAGTGGATATCGAGGAACGAGCGCCAGCGTCCGGCCATCCGACAGAACGGATTGAGGGCCTTGACGACTCCGGCCCCCTGCGTCCAGCGACTGCCGACTCCTGCAGCCAGCGTCACCACAGCGGCTTCACCGCGTGCGAGGGCCTGTCTGCCGATTTCGACGGCCGACTGCGGAATATCACGTCGGGCCTCGATCACATCACCCGGACGAACATCCGCAATCACAGCCGACTGATGCAATCGATTCTGTGCCATACCCAGTCGGCCGGATCGCAGATCCTCCCGCAGCTGTTCATGGGCGGTGGAGTCAAAGCCGTTGTCCCGCAGCAGATCTTCCAGACGGGCTGACTGTCGAGCCTCAGCGGATGTGGCTGGCAGCAGTCTCTGAATCAGGCTGGAGGCAAGTGGCAGGCCGCTGGCGGTGCGGCAGGTGTTGCCGACCCGTTCCAGTTCCCGACGAGTCATCGGGCTCAACTGATGCAGACCCTTCCTCAGCCAGTCCGGAACAATCTGTGCGTGATACCCGCGCGGCAGTTCGCAGTCCTGACGCAGTTCGGCAAAGGTGCCGTTGTCATTGATCGAAAAATCATAGACCACCGGGTCCATGGCGAAGGGCACGGCGTCCTCCATACCGCGTTTGATTTCAACCATTGCAGTCTGCAGCCATTCACTGGCTTCGTTGCGGACGAGAGGATCAAAAATGAAACCCATGCCGCCGCCCGCCATGCCACCCAGCATCCAGAAACCATGAAAGCTGCTGCCATAGCGAGTCTGGCAGGCTGAGATAATGGCTTCCGTGTAGGCATTGCTGCACCACGGAATGATCTGCTGCAGAGGTTCGTGGAAATTCTGATGAGTTGCCCGACCGACGGCCGGAATGTCTCCGCTGCGCAGGGACGCGGTCATCTGATCAAGCAACTGGATTGCGCGACCGCGAGCCTGCCATTCCGCTTCGCACCGCAGCAGATACTTCTCTGTGACCATTTCCAGGATCGGTCCGACATTCTGGGCCATGCCGCCGTGTGCCAGCACCAGACTGTTCTGCAGACGCTGGCGTGTTTCGTCGGAAACTTCCGCGCGGGAAAATACGTGGTGCCGTGGCATCAGCCGGCCGCGACTGATCCCGTACTCCGGGTCGTCCGCTGTGGCAGCAGCCCCCGTGATCAGTTTGATGCCCGGCCAGATGCCGCCTGAGTCCTGCCAGCCACCGCCCGAGCCCCCCAGCCACTCGCCCAGTATCGCACGGGCCGCCACAATCCGACGGTCCGCCTCTTCCAGTTGCCCCGTCAATGACGCTACCTGACCAGTGGCACGCATGCAGAGTGAAATCAGCGAGCCGAGCAGGTTGGTGGAAACGGCCAGTCGCGAGCCCTTGGGAATATCGTTCACACGGCTGGTGATTTCCAGACCCAGACCCGGGCCGATCATCCGCGAAAAGACGTCGGCCACCGAACCGCCACAACCCTCCATGCCCGGAGGAATCAGCCCCGCGGCAATCACGGCGGCCTTCAGCAGGCCAAGGTAGTCGCGAGCGAAGTCAAAGACTTCACTGAGATCCGTGATTTCAGCGCGGGCATCCAGATCCAGACTGGCCAGCCGCAGTACCGGCTCATCAATCACTCGCAGACTGCATTCGATCGGGGGTTCCGGAGTCGCGTGTCGACCGCGCACGGCCAGATCAATCGAAGCGTTGATCACTCGAGCGCCTTCCGGAAAATCCATCCCCAGAAAGAAGATATCGCTCCAGCCACTGTGCGAAAAATCCATTCGCACCGATGTGCGTTCCCGCAGAACCGGATATGTACCTGTCTGCGAACTGACCAGCAGCAGCTCGCGACGCAGTGTCAGCGGTACATCGGCCGGATGTCCCGTGCGAAACATCCACTGATTGCCACGCACCGTGCGGACACTGCGACGGACCTGATCGGCCAGAGTCTGAAAAGCCAGCCGATGACAGGCCTCGCCAAGTGCACTGCTCAGCGTGACGGAAGGGCCGTCCGTCGACTGCTGGAACAGAAACAGGTCAATCGCCTCCGGATAGCGACGATTCAGCATCTGCGCGTAGGCGACCGGCGAAATCCGGCCACTTTCCCTGCCACCTGCCGCCAGCCGCGGTGGCAGGTGAAAGCGATGGATCGCATACAGAAAAAACAGGGCTCGTACACGCTGATACAGATTCGACGACTGGCGCCGGAACTGATCCAGTACTTCGCATTCGGCCAGCAACTGGTCAATTGTCAGTGATTGACAGGCCACATCCAGCGAACGGTCACGCACTGACCGCTCTTCAGCAGTGATGATCGGCAGCAGCAGTGAGGTGTACTGAGTCATGAGCGTTCTGCAGGAGGCAAAGGCAGTTTGAAAAGCGGCAGCGGACAGGTTGAAGTTGTGTGCGTGCGAGGGGCACAGTCGAACGGTCAGCGGGATGCCAGCAGATTCACCAGCTCGGTCAGAATCAGATCCCGATCCTGTCCGCTGAGACTGAATGCCAGCTGGGCCAGCAGCAGGCCATATTTTTCACTGATGTTGTAGCGGGTGCCGGCCACCGCAAAGGCCAGATAACGCTCCACAGTCGCCAACTGATTCAGGGCACTGCTGAGATCAATTCCCGTGCCGACAGGGGCCGCCTGCAGATTGCTGCTGAGAATTCCAAGGATTGCCGGTGTCAGCACATGCATGCCGAACAGACACAGATAATAGCCGGCACGCTGGCCCGCAACGATCAGCCGCTGCTCGGCAACAGTCGGAGTCGGTTTTTCAATGACTGCTGAGACTTCGTACAGACCCTGTTCGCGGGCCACCGGGCTGCCCCCGACGGTGCCAAAGTGCACAATCTCATTTTCACGAGTCGGCTGGATCGCAGAGACGCTGCATTCGTGTCGAGCCGCCATTTCCAGCAGTTGCCGCGCACACGGCTGATCAGTTCGGCTGAGATACAGATGATCTGAGACCAGGTGCAGAAAAGGCTGCTGCTGCACAAAATCGGCCGTCCGCAGAATGGCGTCACCGTATCCCCGCGGATTGTGCTGCTCGAAGAAAATCAGCCTCGACGCATGCGGTCCGGCGGCCGTCAGATACGAATCCTGCTGCCCGGGCCGAATCACGATCGCGATGTCCTCAACACCCGACTGGACGATTTCGTCGAGAGTCAGGCGCAGCGCAGTGCGGACTTCCCCGCTGCGATCCACCACGCTCTGCAGAGGCAGACTGGCGTGCCGATCGCCAGCCGCCGTAATTACCGCTTTTCGTACCCGCATGGCTCTGCACTCCCACGATGACCCGTGCCAATCCGTCCTCGATCCAGTGTACTCTCAAAACACGGGAAAAATCTGTGAATTATGGTCCTTTGCCGCTTGCCCGGCGGGGGAATCCAGCGGATCCCACTTTGGGATCGTTACATCCCACACAATCCCTGCCGGCGTATTCTGAGGAAGGCTGCCAGTGGTGCGAATATGTCGGCAACTGCAGCAGAATCATCAGGTGAACAGAAAGTCAGGTTCTGCGGCAGAGCCAATCGGCGAAAGATGCCGCGTTGAGGGGTATGAAAAGGTCCGTGGTTTTGCCCTGCGGGTGCGTAGTTGGCCGCTGGCAGCCCGGCCATGGTCATGTCTGACGGCTGAGACCGGCAGAATCGGCATCGGGCCGCGTGGGCGTGGAGGATTCTGCACGTGCATTTTCGTGAAAACCGCCATGATCCGGCTAACCACAACAACCGAACCGACTGTGAAATTCGGAATGATCCGCACATCTGTCACATTTTAACTCAACATCCCCTCACGCACCGTCCGATCGAAAAGAGTAACCGTCATTGCCGGTATGCCCGGCACAATCCGTAAATACGGCTCGATCGGAAGAATCGATGAAACCGAACAGAATGTTAGCATCGGCCTCACTGTTGTTCAGCAGCGTCGCGCTGATCACGGCCGCAAACATCTCCACTGGGGATGAGGGAGTGGTCCGGATGTCGTCGCTCCGGCCTCAGGATGGCACGACACCCACTCCGACGCCAGAGGCTGAGGGCACAGTTCGGGTCCCGCCCGCGGCGGGAGCAGCGGCAGCGGTCCCCGCTCCCATGCCCTATCCTCAGCCCCAGTCGTACGCTCCGTATTTTGAGCGTTCTCTGGGAGTGACCGAAATGCTGCCGGGTGCCGCGTACGGTCCCGAGGCTCCGTTCGGCCCGATTCTGATGTTCGAATCGAACTTCGGCAGTGGCCTTGGGTACAAGGAAGGCTTCCAGCGAGCCAATGCCCGGATCCCGAAGCACATTGACGTCAACAAGACGGTGCTGATGGGTGACGTGTCCGCATCGGTGACGTGGGATGGGCTGCCGATCTTCAGTGCCGGCGGTATTTTCCGTACCTACGATTCCGATCGTAACCGGATCTACGGGTTCAACGGCTTCTTTGACTATGACAAGGGCTACGGCAACGGTGAGTGGACCCGAGCGACGGTCGGGACCGAATCGCTGGGCAAGTATCTTGACGCTCGCATGAACGTCTACATGATTGCCGGTGACAACTCGCAGCTGCTCAGCAGTGACCTGCTGCCCGGCATTCAGCTGATGGCGAATTCGATCTACCAGACTCGAGTTGACGTTCGCGACAACGCCTATTCGGGTGGTGACTTCGAAATCGGTGGGCCTCTGCCGCTGCTCGGCCGTTACGGCATGAACATGTATCCGGGTGCTTACTATCTGTCGAATCCTCACGGAGGCGACTCGGTAGGTTTCCAGGTTCGCTGGGAAGCGCTGATCACGCAGAACCTGACGGTCAACACGTGGTTGTCCCACGACGGCACATTTGACACTAACGCGTGGGTCAGTCTGCAGTATGAAATCCCGAACTATCGGAAAAAGCGTCTGCTGCGAGATCGTGGCGTTCGTGAACGCCTGCTGGATCCGGTCGTGCGAGCCAACCGAATTCACACGAATATCGACACCACCAACAACTACCTGGCGCTGGTCAATCCGACCACCGGTGGTGCTTACAATCTGATGCACGTGAATCCCAACGCCACGGTTCCCGGGGACGGTACGTACGAGCATCCATTTGCCACGATGCAGCTGGCGAAGGCAGCCAACAACGCGGCTTACGACATTATCCGCATCCAGCCCAACGCTGACGATTCGGGGTCTGACCTGACGATCAACGGTGGGATGGGGCTGTTTGACAATCAGATCCTGATGTCCTCGCTGACGCCACTGCCGGTTGCTGGTGGTTTCACCATGCCGGTTGAAGCTCCTGCCGGATCAACTCTGGCTCCGCTGCTGTCGGATCCCGTGATGGGAGCCGGGGGCAGCGTGATCCGTCTCGCCAACAATAACTCGGTGCTGGGCCTGCGGTTTGACGCCTCCAACGCGGCTCAGACTGTATTCGGCACAGCCATTTCGAACCCGCTGCCGATCACGGACGCCACGATTGCCGGCAACGAATTCACGGATTATCGCGATGCCGTGGTTCTGCAGGATGTCTCCGGGCGGCTGCAGATTCAGGACAACCTGTTTGACGGCCTGCTGGGAGTCTCCAATGACGGGCTGCGACTGTCAGTGGCCGGTGGCAGCTCAGCCGACGTCCTCGTGGCTGACAACACTGCCAAAGACAACAGCGGGACTGCGATCCTGCTGACTGCCGGAGCCGGCTCGACCCTGAACGCCGATGATCCGACCGGTACCAGCCCGACCGGTATCGTGGGCAATACAGTTTCCGGCAACGGCTTCGGGATTACGGTCAACGCCGATCCCGGTTCCACGGTCAATGCAGCCATCGAAGGCAATACCATCGAGGACAATACCTTCGATGGCCTGCAGATGCAGGCCGACAACAGTACGTTTAACCTTGCCAGTCTGGCGGACAATACCATCAACCGAAACATCGGGAATGGTGTGTTCATCCACTACCTGAACGGCGGTGTGTTCAACGCTGTTTCTGAAGATCTGAACGGTAATGGCAGTCTCGATGCCGGTGAAGATCTCAACGGCAACGGTCGCGTTGACTACGGGATTGTGTCCAACACAATTACCAACAACAGGACGGCTGGTATCTGCATCTTCGGTGAGGATGCCAGCACCGGCCGATTCGACATCGGCGGGCCTCAGCCTTCACTGGCCAACGACATCCTTGGCAACACCGATGGCGGGATCCTGGCTGATCTGCGTGACACCGCCACAGCACAGATGGATGTGCTGGGTAACAACGTTCAGGGTGGCAATGCTGATCCCGGCCTGACCATCGTGCTGGACTTCATCGATCCGTCTCAGGGTGTGGTGACCGACGCCAACGGGCGTCAGGTGGGACCGTTTGGTCTGGCTGCGTATGGTTTCAATCAGTCGCAGTATGATGTTGTGACGAAGGCCATTCTGGCAACCGTGGAAGGGCACTACCGTAACCTCGCTACGTCAGCCGACAGCCCGCTCAGCACACTGGCTCCGGGCCGCGAGCTGAATATGGACTTTGTGATCGGAGATACCGGTACCGCCCCGTCCAATGGTGCCACGGAATATTATGTGCTGACCATCGGCGACAGCGTCCAGAATCTGGGTGGACTGGCTGGACAGTCGGCTGACATCGGCAACATCCGAACCGCCACGGGAGCCGGTCCTGGGCAGGGCCTGTCCGGCTATCCTCAGCAGAACGGAGCTTCGGCTGTCGGTGTTTATACCAACGGCATCAATCAGTTCAGCCCGTTCCTCAATCCGCCCAACGCGCTTGGAGCCAACGACGGGATTTACGTGGACAAGGCGGGCTCGGCAGACTACGCCGTCAACGCTCTCACTTCGGGCAACCTGACATTCACTCGACGGGCAATCGGATTTGTCACCTCGCACGAACTCGGGCATGCTCTGTCACTGCGGCATATTCAGGACACTTCCGACGTCACCCCCGGTGGCCTGAATCCCATCATGGGTACGCCGGCCATCGACCTGCCACTCCAGGCACTGGTCGAGGAAGGTGCCATCTCTCTGCAGGGCACAAATCCAGGCGAAATTCCGGGCGAGGCTCCGTTTACGCAGTTCGACACGGCTCAGCTTGTGACCGCCATCGGAACTCGCCCGAAAGTGGACGATTCCGCCAACGGCATCCGGGTTGAAGCGTCGGACAATGCTCGACTGCTGGCTTCAACCTTCAACAACAACACGCTCGCCGGGACTCGCCTGAACGGCATCGAGATCGTGATGAACGACAGTGCCGTGGCGGAGTCTGTGACAATTCAGGGCAACCAGATCACGGGCGGTGGTGGCAATGGTGTGCGACTGGAAGCCAACGGTTCAGGTGCACAGATTCATGCTGATCACACCATTGGCGGACTCGGCAACAATGTCTACGGTGGAACTTCGTACGTACAGGGGAACCAGATCACCGGGAATGAACTTGACGGCTTCCAGGCTCTGGCTGCCAACGGCGGTCTGATTCGTGGCAACCTCCTCGGCAATGACCTCTCGGGGAATACCGGCAACGGTGCTGCCCTGATGGTTGATAAGGGTGGCGAGGTTGACTTTGGAACGCCTGGGCAGAATCGAGTCATCCGTGGCAACAGGCTGAACAACAACGGGGCTGCCGGTCTGCTGACAAACCAGTTGTCGGTTCCGGGATCGCTGTCGACGATCAAGGCCGATGTACTGGGTAATGAGATCTCCGGGAACGGTGGCGGCGGTATCGTCTCGCGACTGTACGGTGTGAACAACACACCTCCGGTACCACCGTCTCTGATCGACAACAACCGACTGGATCTGGTGGTCGGGGGCACTGCAGCAGCTGATGCCAATACGATCAGTGGCAACACGGATGCTGGTATCGATGTCTACGCGACCGGTAACGGCAATGCCATGGTGGATCTGCAGGATGTCACGGTCAGTGGCACCCTGGATGGAGCTGCTGCCAGCCTCGACGGTGACGGTATCCGTCTGCGTCGCGACAGCTCGGCGCTGATCACTGCAGATCTTGACCGAGTCTTCGCGACGGGGAACAGCGGCAGTGGTCTTGTTGTGGAAACGCAGGGCAATGACCGACTGGATCCGAATCAGCCGAATTCCGGAACTGCGAACACCGTCACGATCCATGACAGCAGCTTCAGCAGCAACGTGAGAAACGGTGCCGTATTCCGTACTCGCGGTGACTCAACCCTGATCACCGACGTGTTCAACAGCACGTTCTCCAACAATGCTCCGGTCGCAGCTACGGATGTGTCACCAGTCGGCCAGAGTAATGGTATCCTGATTGAGACCGCAGAGAACAGCTCCATCGGCGACCCGAATTCCGGAATTGCTCCGGGACGACGTTCGCGTCTGGAGGGTCTGGTCATCAGCAATAATCGGGATGACGGTATCGCGGTGAATGCGATTGAAGATTCCCGCGTGCTGCTGGAAGTGACCAGCAAGTCGGCGGTGCCGACGACCACCCCGCATGCAGCGGCCTCGGCCCTGGGCAATACGTCCATCTCCAATAACGGCCAGAACGGTATCGACATCGATACTCCAGGCGGTCGGTCAGATATCCTTGTTACGTCCACGCCCGGAGCCAAAACCACGATCTCCGGCAACGGTGTGAACGGTGGTGGCAACGGCATTCGCTGGAATGCTTCCGGAACTTCCGAAGGCACAGTGCGAGTCGTCAATACCACGATCGCTTCCAGCGTTCGCGGGCCCAGTGAAGACACCAATGGCGACGGAGTGCTGACGGCGGCCGAGGACCTGAACCAGAACGGCGAGATTGACTTCCTCGATGGTGATGGTATTCAGGCCAACTTCAGCGGAAGCACCACTTCCAACCTGATCGTCGGCGGTGTCGGCGAAGGGAACGTCATCCAGAAAAATCAGGATGATGGTGTGGCCATCACGACCATTGGCGATTCCACAACCGGAACTCCGCTGGGAACGACGCCGCGGCCGATCATCAATATCTCGTACAACACCATCGGCGGCACCGACAATGGCATCGCAGCCGGCAATGGTGGCGACGGTATCAGTCTGAACAATATCGGTGGCACAGCCATCGGAGTTCCGACAGCGTCCGTCGACTTCACGCTGCCGATCCTGACGTTCAACGGCGGTGTGACCGAAATCGGTCCTGTTCCGCAGTTCACGGCATCGAACAACGTGATCAGCAACAACGCCGGTCGCGGTGTCAGTCTGCTGCTGAATGGTGCTGCCGGAACTCGCGATCGTGAGCTGGGTGTTGCCGGATTCGACTTTGACCCGGTCCGCATCTCGCTGCTGGATAACACAATCGAAGCCAACGGCGAAGAAGGTGTGTTCTTCCGCGGTGATACCAATATGAACCAGAGCCGGTTCGTGTACCTCGCCAACACCGGGGCTCCGAACGACGACAACCAGAACTTCTCGCCGTTCCGACCGGAATTCCAGTTCCTGAATGTCGGTACCTACAACGGCAACACCGGTTATATGGTGCCTTACCTGAATCTGCACTCGGTGCAGAACACTCTGTTCGAAGTGCGGGGCAATACGATCCGCAACAACGGACGAGGTGGGGTCACCGGAGAAGGTGTCCGCATCGATGTGGGAACCGGAGCTTACGTAGCGGCCGATGTGCAGAACAACGTGTTCGGCGGAAATCTGGAAGCCGACTTTGCGACGGCCTCCTTCCTGTCAGCCGGCAATACGTTCGACTCAGCCGATACCGCCGGAGCGAACACGTTCGACTACATCTATCTGGATGACGTCGCACAGATGGATCTGCGATTCCAGACGAACACCGGTAACCAGATCAATGTGACGGATGTGGGAGCCTTCTACACGAATGTCGACACACTCAAGGCTCAGTTCTACGGAATCATCGGAGTGCAGAACCGCGACGCTTCGTTCTTCCAGGTGGACAATGGACCGAACCTGAACAGCCCGAACAATATCTTCAACAACTTCGGGATCACTCAGGACGTGCAGTCCGCCTTCAATACGGGCAACTACAACATTCGCGGTGCTGCTGATCCGATCTGGCCGAATCCGGGCTTCCTGCCCTTCCTGCCGTGATCGGAACAACATTGCTGAACCGACTAAGGCCACCCGAGCAGCTCGGGTGGCCTTTTTTGATTTGCTGCGGGATTGTTGAGGCTCCGCACCGATCACTCGAATCGCCCTGCTGCCGCGGAGCAACAGTCCCATGCACATACAGTTGTTCAGCAACAACAGAACGCCGAGAGTCGCACAATCGTTGCGGCCGCTGTAACCGGCAGGACCCGCACAATCGGAAAATTCCAAACCATCGCTATTCAAGGAACCTTACCACCACCCAACGCTCGTTTTCACTGAGATTCAGTTGACTGATATTGAGTCGTCATGCTGGCTGACCCTATCTAGGTGTTCTGGATGTTTGGGAAGTTTGCAGTGTTCCGGTTATCTGGATCAGAGGGGTGTTCTGTTCGGGCCACACGACCTGTATCGCAGGCTGTGGGTCAGGCAACATCGCTCGCCTCCGGTGCAGCCCCACTGCAACAGAAAGCACAAAGGTTGTTGCCCGCTGTTGTGTCCGGGCAACGATCGCTCGCTGTCCTCCCACGCGTCCGGTTCGTCTCGTTCCATCGGATTTGTCCGAATATCGCCCGGTTTCTGATCGGGTGCTTAGCCAGCAGGGTGTCATCATGTTGTTCAACTTCAGAAATCTGTTCCTTGCCGCCACTGCGGCGACTGCAGTGCTGCTGCAGGCTCCGGCTGCAGGTGCTCAGGATGCCTCATCCGGTGGTTCCAACGGTACGATTCGTCTGAAGCCGATCAAGGTCAGCTCCGTACCCAAGCCGTCCAGCAGCGGCTCCTCGGTCAACTCCGGTAAGGGATCTGTCTCCTCAGGTTCCGGCGGTGGCGTGGCTTCGTCGGCCACTCCGGCCACTGTTGTGACTCCAAAGATCACAGTGTTCTCTGGTAAATCAACTCCTCCGGCGCCGCAGTCGAAGCCCGCGGTTGCAATGCCCAGTGTCAAGTCGCCTGTCCCTGCCGCATCGACTGGAACCACGTCCGGTAAGACGACGTCTGTTCCGAAGCCCGTTGCCGGGACGTCACCGACCACTGCCGTGTCAACCGCCAGGACTGCTCCTGCGGCGCCGGAGTCAAAACCTGCGGTAACCACGTCGTCCGTTCCCAAGCCGACTCCGGCCCCGACGACGTCATCGACTGCGAGGCCAACAGCCGGTACTTCCGGCAGCACAACGAAGTCGACCCCGCCTGCTCCGACCACCACCGTGACCAGTTCGAAGCCGACTCCGGCGCCGACGACGTCATCGACTGCGAAGCCAACTGCCAGTACTTCCGGCAGCACAACGAAGTCGACCCCGCCTGCTCCGACCACCACTTCGGTTCCGAAGCCGTCGAAGCCGGTTGCCGGTCAGAACCCAGTGGTGAAGACGCCTCCGAAAAAAGAGGAGCCCAAGCTGAAAGTGACACCGAAGCCCACGATTCCTGTCAAGTATGACCGGAAGGACTACATCAGCAATAAGGGTAAGGGCAAGGGTGGCGAAGGCGTAAAAGGTGGTGGGGGCTACTACGGTAACGACAATCCGGCAACTCAGTACTATTGATCGTGAGACGCGTCCTCGCGTCAACCTGTTGAAAATCCTGACGATTCCACGTAGCCTCGGCTGGCATTTGTTCAGCTCGAGGCTTTTTTTGGGGATCAACGCGTTGTGTTGACACTTCGGGAGGGCGAAGCTCCGGCTGAGCCGAACGGCTGTCTGGCCGCTGAATCCCACGGTTCGGCGGGAGCCTTGCGCTTCCGAGGGTTTGACTGCTCGGCGGGAAACGATGGCCGCGGAATGACGCGGAAAAACGCGGAAATTTGATCGTTTTGTGCGTTGGTGTTGTCGCCTTCCCGAGGGGATTTTGCGATCACTGAACACTGAACACTGAACACTGACGTCCGGCTCGGCGGGAGCCTCGCCCTCCCAGGGTTTGGCGGCTTGGCGGGAAACGATGGCCGCGGAATAACGCGGAAAAACGCGGAAATTTGAGCGTTTTGTGTGTTGGTGTTGTCGCCCTCCCGAGGGGATTTTGCGGTCACTGAAAACTGAACACTGATGTCCGGCTCGGCGGGAGCCTCGCCCTCCCGAGGGTTTGACGGCTCGGCAGGAGCCTTGCGCCTTCCAGGGTTTGGCGGCTCGGCGGGAAACGATGGCCGCGGAATGACGCGGAATAACGCGGAAATTTGAGCGTTTTGTGTGTTGGTGTTGTCGCCCTCCCGAGGGGGATTTTGCGATCACTGATCACTGATCACTGACGTCCGGCTCGGCGGGAGCCTCGCCCTCCCAAGGTTTGCCGGCTCGGCGGGAGCCTCGCCCTCCCAGGGTTGTCGGCTCGGCGGGAGCCTCGTCCTCCCAGGGTTTATTTGTCCACAGCAGAGATCCCAGTTACCACGACTCAGAACACAACAGCATTTTCCCCTCTTTCACGCGTTTTGTGGCTCAAATTGGCTCAATCCGATCGACTTCTGACCACGGCTTCCCCAGCATCCTCGCCTGTTCCCGGCGACAGGCCCCCCCCTCCAACCGCTGCGATTGGCTGTTTCAGCCCCTGACTTTCCCGTACTCGCCCTGCCACGGTTGTAGTCTGCCCTGCAATGCTGTTGAATATGGGTGTAAAAGACAAATTCATCCTGACGTTAAGCCCGGCCCTGCAGACGGGTGTTGCGGCAGTCCTGTTTCAGAAAGCAAGGCAGGCGTGTCAAAGTCTGACTGTTTCCGATCAAATTCCGTAGTCGTTCACGGTCTCCGGCTGTGGTTTGGTGTTTTGGCTGCCCTTGCACTGTGGGCACCACAGGTGGGGGCTGATGAGCCTGCTGTTGCTGCTGTGGCTCCGGTCGACACGCCAGCGACGCCTCAGATCAACGTGCGTTCCGGGGCGACCGGGCGTTTCGTATTCAGTCGTTGGGGTGCGGTGACAGCCACCGTTGCCAATCCCGGGTCCACGACCGCCAAAAGTCTGGTGGTTGTAACACCGTCGTCCGGCGGGTTGCAGTATGCTCGGCGACTGGAACTGCCTGGGCGGACATCTTTTGACACCACGTGGCCGGTGCTGGTCAGCGGTCAGAAGCCGCAGGGACTGGTGGATTTTCGCTATCTCAGTTTTCCCAGCGGAGAAGATGACGGCATTATTCGCACTCGCAAGGACGAATCTGAGCTGCCGTCGTTTTCGGTGCTGGCCTCTGAAGGCCCCATGGGGCTGGCTGGCTATATCCCTGACAACAGCGACGGTGCAGCGGTGAACGACAATCTGCTGGGGTTCACACAGGCCGCGCGCTACAACAAACTGACCGTCGCCGGACTCACATCCTTCCTCGCTCGCGATATCAGTCATCACAGTGAATGTCTGGAGCCTCTGGATGCCCTGACAATTGGTGACCCGCGACTGGCCAATCATCCGATGGCCTGTGATGCAATCCGGCTCTGGCTGCAGCGTGGTGGCCGGATGTTTCTGCCACTGGATGTGGTGGGTGAAGAGGTGGTGCGTGTTCTGCTGGGTGACAGTTTCCCCATGACAGTCGTCAGTGAAACATCGGCTACCAAACTTGAGCTCAAGCTGAATTCCGACTATTCGAAGGCCCAGTATCCGGTCCGCAGCGTGACTCGCACGTTTCCCGAGCCTGTGCGCTGGCTGCGGATTCAGCCGGGTGCGGGCGAGGTGATCTGGACAGTGGATGGCTGGCCGGTGGCTTTGCGCATTCCGGTGGGTCGGGGGTTTGTGATTCTGACGACGATTGAGTCGGCTGTATTTATAGAATCCCGCGGTGAGGCTCCCAACGGAGCTCCGCCGTACACCACGATCGCCTCCTGTCGCCGCATGCTGGACACTCTGTTTGACTTCCGTCCGCAGCCGTTGATTCGTCAGGAGACTGCGGCGGCTCATGCAGCCAGTCAGGTGGGTTATCAGATTCCTGGGCGTCTGACGGCACTGCTGTTGCTCAGTATCTTCCCGGTGGCACTGGGTCTGGTGGGTGTGGCGGTCCTGCGGCGTTCGGCGGGTGAGAAGCTGATCTGGCTGGTTCCGGCTCTGGCGGCCGTCAGTGCGGTTCCCGCGCTGCTGGCGGGCATCAGTATCCGCTCGGTGGCTCCCAATACCGTTCTCGAGACTCGCGTGATGATGGCGGGCACCGGGGCTCGTGATGTTGTTTCCGATGGCTACACCAGCGTTTATGTTCCGGCGTCGCTGGATCTGCCGATTTCGTCAGACACTGGCACCATTCTTGATGCTCAGGCAGAGTCTGCGAATCAGGACTATCGTCGGCTTGTCTGGGACGGTGCAGCCCGCAGTCACTGGGAGCATCTGAATCAGCCATCCGGTCTGAAGACGTATGGTTTGCGGGCAGTGCGCTGGTCGGACCAGCAGTATCGGATTGTCGGTACGTTTGACGAGCAGGGGTTTGTGGCTTCGCTGCAGGCTCCTGGGTTTGAGGCGGCCGAGGACTTTCTGGTGGCTGGCCTGACGCCGGATCGCATGCGGCTTTCGGTGGTGGAAGGCATGCTGCGGGCCACTCCTCAGGACATACTCGACCCCGGGCAGTTCTGGTCCACCACACTGACCACGGAAGAGCAGCGGCAGCGAACGGGGCTGATGGAGTCGGTGTTTGACAACAAGGATCGGACAGAGCCATTTCCCGCGGAGCAACTGGTGTTGTGCTGGGAGGGATCTGACCAAACGCTGACGGACTTCCAGTCCGAGAATCTGCGACGTTCCCAGAATACCCTGATGATGCAGCCCATTCGCTGGAAGCCACCGGCAGCCGGGGCTCCCATCACCATCCTTTCGCCGTTTATGTCGATGCGATCCATCGAGACACAGTCGGGCGGATTTGGCGGTGTGTATAACAATCCTCGGCGGCAGTGGGTGGCGATGGAATCGGCATCGGATACTTTGCTTGAGTACCTGCTGCCGGAGGTATGTCGTCCGTTTCAGCTGGATTCTGCAGAGCTGGTTTTGTCGATCCGAGCCGGTTCGCGAAAGGTACGGCTGCTGTCAGGTACGCCTGACAATCTGCAGTTGATTACCGAGCTGGACAGCCCGCTGGGCAAGCTGACGATTCCGATTCCGGCTGAGCTGGCGAAACAGGCCTGTCTGCAGGGGCGATTTTATCTGCAGATTGAAGTCAGCGAGGTCACTGGCAGTGGAGCCAGCGATCAGGACATGGGTGAGCAGGATGACAATTATGCTGTCAGCCAGTGTCTGATTGTGCTGCGGGGCAGTCGCCAGGAAACAACGGCCGAAACGGCTCCCTGATGCTGCAGCCTGCTGTGCTCAAGTGGCTTCTGAACATGAATTTCTGACATATCCAAAACAGGCCGACCTGCAGGGACCTGACTCGAAGAAAGCAGACAGCTATGGCCAGTGACCAACCGGTGGTTGAAATCAGTGAATTGTCCAAGCATTACGGCGAGTTTGTGGCTCTTGACAGGCTGTCACTCAGTCTGAATCGCGGCAGCATTCTGGGTTTTATCGGTCCCAACGGGGCCGGCAAGACCACCACGATCCGGATCCTGGTGGGTTTGTCGCGACCAACGTCCGGTACGGCGAAGATTGCTGGTGCGGATTGTGTGCGTGAGCTGTCGAAGGTGCGGCGGCTGGTCGGCTATATGCCGGACAAGTTCGGTTCCTATGACAACATGCGGGTCCGTGAATATCTGGACTTTTTCGGAGCTGCGTTTGGCATTCCGCGAAAGGAACGTCAGAAGCGAGTTTCTGAGGTGCTGGATCTGACCAATGCGGTGTGGATGCAGGACCGCTATGTGGAAAGTCTCAGTCATGGTATGCAGCAGCGGGTCGGAATTGCTCGCACACTGCTGCACCGCCCGGAGGTGCTGATTCTGGACGAGCCGGCGAACGGTCTGGACCCTGAGGCTCGCATTGAAATGCGGACGATTCTGCTGCGACTGGCGGCTGAGGGTCGGACACTGATTGTCACCAGCCACATTCTGCCGGAGCTGTCGCGGATCTGTGATCAGGTGGCGATTGTGGCTGGGGGCAAGCTGCGAGCGATGGGCACATTGCAGGAGGTGACTCGCACGCTGTCTCAGCGTCGCACCGTCGAAATTCAGCTGCTGAGTGGTGAGGGCATGCAGGCGGCTGCAGCCCGTGTGAAGAAAGCGCTTGAGGCGGATGCAGAAGTGACGGTCTCGGAAGCTGAGACCATCATTCGTGCTCGCACATCAGCCGGTGATGATACACTGGGCGAACTGCTGCGGGCGATGGTGCTGGCTGGTGATCGAGTTGGTCAGTTCCGCGAAGTGGCGGGTGACCTCGAGGAAGCCTTCGTGACTGCGGCTCGTGAAGCGGAAGCTGAACGGGATGCAGCCGGTGCAGCTCAGGTTGCCAGCCGGGAGGTGTCGAAATGAGCGGCATTGGCGTCATTCTTGGGCGTGAACTGCTGGCGTTGCTCCGCAGTTCCAAAGTTCTGGCAATTCTGCTGACGGTATCCGTCTCTGCGGCTTTCGTGGTGCTGCTGAAGTGGCCCACCACAGCCATCGTGGACCTTGACGGGGCTCGTGGACGCGAAGTCTTTCGCTGGATCACTTACGCGATGCTGGCGGCATCGATTCTGGCTGTTCCCGTGTTTCCGTCGACTCTGCTGGTCCGCGAAGTCCGCCGCAGGACACTCGAGCTGCTGCTCAATTCACCGCTGTCCAGATCGTCGATCTATTTCGGCAAACTGCTGGCCATGCTGGGATTCGTGGTGCTGCTGCTCAGCACCACTGTGCCTGCCATGGCGGCCGCCTATCTGATGGGTGGGCTGACACTGACCGGTGACATCCTGCGGATGTATGCATTTCTGCTGGTGGTCTGTCTGCAGTTGATAGTAATCGGACTGCTGGTGGGCACGTGGAGTCGCAATACGGAGTCTGCGTTGCGGTGGAGTTATGGAGTGACGTTCGGGCTGACCATAGTGCCGTGGTTCCCGGATGCTCTGTTTCCCGGTGGCACCAGTCCACTGGCAAAGGGCATGGCCCTGCTGAAGTTGATTTCACCGATTCCCGGGCTTCTGCAGATGCTCAATCAGAACTCGCTCAGTGGAACGGGTCTGATGGAATCGCGGGATGCGGTGTTGTATTATCTCTGCTTTGCCGGACTGTTCATTGTGGCAGGCAGTGCCGTCTGCATCTCACGACTCAGTCATGCTCTGCTGGACCGTTCGCGATCGCAGGGTTACATCACGGACGACCAGGAAGGCTGGATTCAGGCCAGCCGTCGGCTGCTGTATATTGTCGATCCGCAGAAGCGTTCAAAGGGTATACCGTGGCTGGTAAACCCGGTCATGGTGAAGGAATTTCAGTGCCGCGAATTTGGCCGCATGCACTGGCTGCTGCGACTGGTGGCTGGCTGTGCGGTGCTGTCGCTGCTGCTGACGCTCGCGTCGGCGCGCGGTACCGAATCCCGTGGTGTGGAATACACCGGGGCACTGATCATTGTGCTGCAGGTGTCTCTGATTGTGCTGCTGACGCCGGGGCTTGCAGCCGGCATGATTGCCGGAGAGCTGGAGGGTGGCAGTTGGAATCTGCTGCGGGCGACACCGCTGGGACCTGCGCGGATTCTGTTTGGCAAGCTGGTCAGCGTTCTGCTGACGCTGGCTCTGCTGTTGTGTGCCACACTGCCGGGATATGCGGTGATCATGCTGATCAAGCCGATTCTGCAGCCGCAGGTTGTACAGGTCCTGGGTTGTCTGGTGGCATCAGCCATTCTGGCCATGCTGATCAGCGCCGCGGTCAGCAGTCTGTTTCGGTCCACTGCGATCGCCACGACGGTGGCTTATGGAGTGCTGATCGGGCTGTTTGGCGGGACGATGCTGGTGTGGGTCAATCGGGATGCACCTTTCGGGCATTCCATGGTTGAAAACACCCTGCGACTGAATCCGATGGCCGCTGCATTGAATGCCATGCAGGCGCAGGGATTCACCAGCTACAATCTGCTGCCATCGGCGTGGTATGTGGCCGGGGTGTCATCAGCTTTGCTGCTGGTACTGTTGTTTGTGCAGACTCTGCGACTCACGAGGCCCGACTGAGCAGCCGGGTCTGACCTGACAGCCGGCGGTGTTTCTCGGCCTGTTCTGAAGCCTGTCAGCTTCCACTGACAAGCCACGCTGATCGGCGTTGTAAAACCGTTCCACCTCCTCGCAGGCTGGCTGTGCTGTGCACTTTCAAGTCCGTCGCTCGTATCTTTGGCTGGGTATTTTTTCCACGGCAGCGTTTGCCGCCATTGGTGGCGTTTCGGTCTTTGTCGCGGCGTGGAACATCGATCGATCCTTCCGCTATCCGCTGGCGTCAGCTTACGGCTTCGGTTGCTTTTGGGGCGTGTGGCTGCTGTTTGCCTTGTATCTCACCGCGTTTGCCCGCCGTTCTCAGTTGACGGTGACTGACGATCGGATCACTCACAAAGGCGTCTTTGGTACCGACACAACTCCGGTCGCCGCCATCACTGCCCTCGAATGGCTGCGAAATCCCGATCGAGTTGTCGTGCGATATCCGCGTGGGCAGCATTCGAAGCATCCCATCTGCGCGGCTGCCGGCCCGCACCACGGTCTCGCGGTGCAGCTCTGGTTTGTCTGCTGATGTACGCAACCCTTGCGGCCGGCGCGGGCTTTGGGTGGTGGTGGCACCTGGGACTGCCGTTCCTGCTGGTATCGGCGGGGTCGGGACTGGCTGCATTCTGGTATCTGGTAAGGATTACTAGATTTACACCGGACCAGTGGCCTGCAGCAGGCCCTGCTGAGCCTGCTCAACCAGCCGCAGCGAATGAGCGATGACTTGCGCACGCCAGCGCGGTGAACGAGGGCAGTAGAGCTCAACCAGTCGCTGCCGCAGTGGTTCCAGTGCTGAGGTGTCAGCAGTTGCCCGGTGATGCATGTGGTTCTCTGCTCGCAGCGCTGCCAGCAGTCGCAGCGACGAGTATGTACCGAATTCCGCAAAGGCAAACACATAGTGGGGGGCCAGTGTGTGTGCCACACACCAGCGTCCAAAACTGCCACGAACCTGATAGGAAATCCCGCTGGTGCTGGTGGTTTCGAAGGAGTCTGCTCCGAACCACTGTGTCAGCCATCGCTGCTGCAGCTCCGTCGGCGGATAATCGACCAGCAGACGACATTGTCCCATGCGACCCAACCCGGTGTGCAGATCCAGATGACACACATGAGTACTGCCCGCCAGCCAGCGGGGCAGGTGGGTAGCCAGCAGTTTCTGAGAGTGTGAGGGGGAGTTGCCGCCGAAGAACAGCCCCTGTGGGAAATCGTACTGACCTCCGGCGACAGCCTGACGAAGTCCGGCAGGGCCGTAGCGACCAAGCAGCCGCAGAAAGCGGATGGCAAGGCCCCGTTGCGAATCTGACGGCAGCCGCGGATTCAGCAGTGGATCCAGTTCGGCATAGCCGGGCGGAGCACCGGTGAAGGGTTCCTCGGGCAGCAGAAAATTGCGATTCTGATCCACGTTGTTTTCGTCAAATCTGCGACGGTATGCGAAGCCAAACGGGTTGACGGCGTGCAGGAACACACAGCGGGTTTGCGGAGCTGTGCTGTGTTGTGTGGCCCAGAGTTCCAGCAGTGCTGTCTGCACGGCAGACCCGAGAAATCCTTCGACACCATGGACCCCGGACGAAATCACCAGCGTTCTGCTGCAGTGATTCTGTGGCGAGCAGGCGACGTCCAGTGTCAGTGGAGTCCCATCCGGGCCATGCTGGTCGATCGGACAGGCTTCCACGTGCCAGCCCAGCCTCGTGGCAGAGTCACGGAATCGCTGACGAGCGGCGGTGTAGTCGTCAGAGAAGGGATTATTGATGATTGGAGGTGATGAGTTGCTGGTCATTTGTCAGCTTGTTCATCAGGACCGATCGACTGAACGTTACGGGATTTCAAACACTTTGCCACAGCGGTCAGCGCAGGCGTTTCCGCCACTTTTTCGGATCCTGAGCAGTATGAAAAACCGCGCAGATGATAATCCCATCTGTGGTGTATTCATAGAAGACCACACAGGGGAAACGACGAACGATCGCTCTGCGATAACCTTGACAGACCTGCTCATACAGATCCGGGAATGCCTGGATTCTGCGGATGCAGTCTTCTGCCTGAGAGAGAAATCGGTCGCCCAGTCCAACAGCACGTTCTTCATCCCAGCGACGAACTTCCGCGAGGTCTTCGATGCTGATCCAGTTCACGGCATTGCCAGTCGGGGATGGGCAACGGTTGAGCGGAGTCGGAAATACGATCCCACAGGTCCTGAGCGACCTGTATCTGGTCGGGCAGTGGCAGCGTGAGAATTCGGGAGAGATCCGGATGCATTGCGCCCAGCACCTGGGACGAAATAATCGAAGTTTGGGGGTTTGATCACGAACGGACGCGACAAAAAAAGCAGCGGCACGGCTTATCTGCCGATAAACAATAGATTTGAAGGGTGATTTCTTCAAAACCCTGATCCTGCGATCTCGTTGGACGACTACAACTGTGAGTACCTGATGCGGACGAGTGACAGGCTGCGGATTGCGGTCCACCGCATGCCGACAGCTCCGTTCCATCCGGCTCTTCAACCCCCCTCCCTCGCGAATCGCGTCTCGTGCCTCCCTCGGGAGGGCGAGGCCACCGCCGAGCCGTAAAACGTGGGAGTGCGAGGCTCCTGCCGAGCCGCATGGGATGCAGTGGCCTGAGGGGGTTCGGCTCAGCAGGAGCTTCGCCCTCCCAGATGACGCAACACCAGCGCCCCCCGCCGAAGGCTCAACACCCCTCGGCAAGGCAATCTGCCGCTGCGCACAGGATTTCGCGTTGATCCAATAAAAGACTGGAATTGCTTTACGGTTGCGTGGCAATCACGGTCACAGCATTTTGCGGCGTTCTTCGTCGGTGAATTTGTTGTCGACGGCAGCCCCTGCGGCGGCGGACAACCTCATGCGAGCCATTTTGTTTGCAGCAACATCCCACGATGCTCGAACTCTACCCATGGAATACAGGGCGATACCGTCCTGAGCGATACCCATCGCTCCGCCTGCAGCAAACGCATCCTGATTCGCAGCCAGAAAGGTGAACTGCCACTTGTAGGCCGACTGCTGATGCTCAACCATCGTCCGAATCTGGTCACGAGTGAATTCGCAACTGGAGTTTTCGGCACCGTCCGTCACGATCACAAAGACCACCAATGCCGGTCGCTGAGATTCTGGCATCGCGGCGAGTCTTGCCCCGGTTTCATTAATGGCTCGGCCAACGGCATCCAATAGAGCCGTTGATCCTCGCGGCACCAGAGTAAACGCCGGGACCTGCCCGATCGGAACTCCGGAGTGCACAAATTCGTACTGGTTATCGAACTGCACCAGCGTCAGCAGCGTTTCACCGGGTTCCTGTTTCTGCCGTTCGATAAAGGAGTTGATCCCGCCTTCGGCGTCCGCCTGAATGGACTGCATCGAACCGCTGCGGTCAATAACCATCGTAATGTCTGTCAGCTCAGTTCGCATGGATCACATCCCTTCAGAAGTTCAAACGAGCAGGCAATTCGCCCATCTTTGAGTCAATGACTCAGACTTTTTTCGGGCAGCAGCAGAAGTTTAAGCTCATGCCGAGAGTTTGTCGAACTGGCAAAGAACGGTGACAGAACGCAGAACGGAAAGGTTCGGATCAAAGTTTTGCAAAGAATAGGATACCCGGCCAAAAAGCAATATCATACGAAATCATCGCAAAAACCGGCTGGACCTGAAACGTCACTCACGGGAAGCATCAAAAGACTCGCAAGGCGAAATACACGCTACGCCTGAATTTCGAGGAAAAAAATGGCCCCGACGGGCTGCGGATTTCGCATTAGGGATTTGACGCCGAAGTTCCGGCATTGATCAGCATTGTCGCAAGTCACTGAAACGAGAAGTTTTCGTCCGCAGATTCCGGCTGATGACGCTGTGGGGTTACAAGTGACCGAGATCACCAGAATTCTGAAACAAATCGAACAGGGCAACTCGGCTTCCGCGGCCGAATTGCTGCCGCTGGTCTACGCAGCATTGCGGCGGATGGCCGGGTATCGACTCCAGCGTGAGAAGCCCGGACAGACCCTTCAGGCAACCGCACTGGTGCATGAAGCGTACATCCAGTTGGTCGGCAATGCTGAAATCCGCTGGGAGGGGAGATCGCGTTTTTTCGCTGCAGCCGCGGAAGCCATGAGACGAATACTTGTCGATCACGCCAGGCGGCGGAAGAGCGTGAAACATGGTGGAAACTTCGAACGTCAGGATTTGATGTCCGATGTCGCGGCCGAGTCTGGTGATGTCGACCAATTGCTGGATTTGGATGCCGCCCTGACCCGGCTTGGAACAGAAGACCCTGAAATGGCGAAACTTGTGGAGCTTCGTTACTTCGCTGGTCTGAGTGTTGAAGAGACGGCACGGGCTCTTGGGTTGTCACCTCGAACGGTCAAGCGGAATTGGGCGTATGCAAGAGCATGGCTGGGGCGCGAGCTCAATGAAGGTGAATCGCAATGAAGTCGTTCCGATCGTCTGAGAAGGCGATTTTCCTGGAAGCACTCGACATTGAATCAGCTGAGGAACGCCTTGCATTTGTGCAAGCGGCATGTCGTGGTGATCAGGCCCTGTTTTCCTCCGTTTCGGCGCTCCTGCATGAACATGAGCGGGAAGATAACCCTGTCGATACGCCTGTCGCAGCAAGCTGTGCCCCTGGACTTTTGGCAGGCGAGGAGAGTTCAAAAGATGACATGGGGAGCGATTCCTTTTCAGGGCCAGCACCTGGCTCCATGATTGGCCCATACAAATTGATGGAGCAGATTGGTGAAGGAGGTTTTGGGCTCGTTTATGTCGCCGACCAGCAATCGCCGATTCGTCGCCGGGTAGCGCTCAAGATTATCAAGCCAGGGATGGAATCGCGAGAAGTACTGACTCGCTTTGAGGCGGAACGACAGGCGATTGCGTTGATGGATCATCCCAACATCGCTCGCGTCTTTGATGCAGGCGTTACGGCAACAGCTCAGCCATATTTCGTGATGGAACTGGTGCGGGGAGTGCCACTGACCGAATATTGCGACGGTCAGCAGTTGGATATTGTCGAACGCCTGCAACTTTTCGTGGATCTCTGCAGTGCAGTTCAGCATGCTCATCAAAAAGGCATCATTCACCGCGATCTTAAACCTTCCAATGTCCTTGTCACGCTTCAGGATGGTCGCCCGCTGGTGAAGGTGATCGACTTCGGAGTGGCCAAGGCGATTGGCCAGAGTCTGACAATCAGGACAATCTACACGCGATTCGCATCCATGGTCGGCACACCAGCCTACATGAGTCCGGAACAGGCCGGGATGAGCACCAGCGATATCGACACTCGCAGCGACATCTATTCGTTGGGGGTCCTGCTCTATGAATTACTGACAGGAGCGACACCCTTTGCGTCTGATCGGCTGCAAAGTGCTGGATTTGACGAGCTGCGGCGAATCATCCGTGAGGAAGAGCCCGTTCGTCCGAGCACTCGACTCAGTACGCTCAACAACCAGATAGCCACCGCGATCGCTGCAGATCGCCGCCTTGATCCGAGCAGGCTCGCTTCCACGATGAAGCGCGACCTGGACTGGGTCGTCATGAAGGCTCTGGACAAGGATCGGAACAGGAGGTATGCGACTGCAGGATCGATGGCCGAGGACGTTTCTCGGTTCCTGATGCATCAGCCCGTGGTTGCCTGTCCTCCAACGGCGTGGTACCGATTTGCTAAATTTGCGCGACGCAACAAGGTCGCCATTTCCACGGTCTCTTCAGTGTCATTTGCTTTGCTGTTCGGAACAGTCATCAGCGTGTGGCAGGCACAAGTGGCCATTCGGGAGCGTGATGAGAAAGAGGTGGCATTGACGGAGGCGCGTGCTGCGGAGGAGAAATCCAACAAGGCTCGTGATGAACTGGAAGGATTCAACCAGCGATTGAATTCCACTACAGTGCTGCTCGCGTCAGGGCGAGTCCATGCCGATGCTCAGCGCTGGCCGGAGGCGTACGCTGCCTATTCGAAGGCCACCGAAATCCTGCCCACGTACTACCTTGTCTGGCTGGAACGGGGGCGACTGAATGCACGACTCGGTCGCTGGGACGCAGCGGCAGGCGACTTTTCCGAGGCGATCGAAATCGGTTGCTCAGCTCAGCAGGCAGAACTGCTGGGAGTGCCCCAGCTGCTATTCTACGCCGGCCAATCAGCAGCCTATGAACGCATTCGGACGGAGATTGAGCCATTCGGCCACGATAATCCAGTGTCAGTTGTGACACGTGGATTGCTGGTTGGCGATCTTTCTCAGAATGCCGCAGCTGAACTGGCTGCATCTGTGGAACGGATCTTGTTGAGTGCCGAATGCAGACAGCCAATCCCGAGCGACAAGCTTCAGCACAAGTATGTATCAATGTACTACGGTGCCAACCTCTATGTTTCAGGCTGGGCACATCTGCGTGCCGGAAACACGGAAAAGGCGATTGAGCGACTTCAGCAATCGAATGATGCGGAGTGGTTTGGCAGGGGAATAGCGTTGCCGCTGATCGCCATCGCCCAGCATCGTGCCGGACGAGTTGACGAAGCGCTCAGGGCCTTCGACGACTCTCAGCGTCTGCTGAATCGTTTGCTGGATGAGAGTGTCAGTCGTCAATCGGGTGCTCCGGCAATTCCATGGGTCGACTGGATCGAGTTTCTGCTGCACCATCGTGCAGCCTGCATCGTGGTGAAAGGCCATTCTCCTGCTGCTGACCCTCGGCTGCAACAGATGGAATTGGCCGCGGATGCGGCGATTCTTTACTGAGGAATTCAAGGATTTGTGGTGATTCTGTGGCCCCGTTGGCACCGAGATTTCGCATTAACTCTGCAGGACCGCACTTCGGAGCGGTTTTCCCTTCGTATGAATTCCATGAAATGGCTACTTTTCAGTGAGGCCACAGCCATGCGTCACGTTTTGTTTTACCTCGCCCTCGGAATCTCGTGTCAGACTGCATTCGCTGAAGACTGGCCTCAGTGGCAGGGCCCCAAACGCAATGCGGTCTCCGGTGAAACCGGTCTGCTGCAGGAATGGCCCGAAGGTGGACCCCGACTCACATGGCGAAAAGAGGGACTTGGTGGTGGTGACAGTGCACCGGCCGTCGCTGCCGGCCGACTTTACGGAATGAGCAATCGAGATGGGCAGGAAATCGTCTGGGCCTTGTCGGAAGATGACGGAAAAGAGCTCTGGGCGAGTTCACTCGGTGAGGCCCAGCCACAGGATGTGTCGCAGTCGAGGGAAGGTCCCGGGGGTACACCGTCGATTGACGGCGATCGCGTGTATGTGATCGGGATGAGCGGAAGAATTGCCTGCCTCGACGCCAACGATGGCAAGGTTCTGTGGATGAAAAGTCTGAAGGAGGACTTTGGTGGAACCGCACCGATGTGGAACTTCCGCGAATCACCACTTGTGGATGGCGACAAAGTCATCTGCACACCCGGGGCAACCAACGCATTGCTGGTGGCACTGAACAAATCGACCGGAGAAGTGATTTGGAAAGTTGCCGGGCCAGCCAGCAACGCACCTGTTGCTCCACCAGCGAACGCTGGTCGATCAAACGACAACGAACGAGGTGCCGGTGTTGGTTTATCTCGAGACAATACCACAGCGGCCACAGTGTCTGGCACTGACGATCCGACCCTTTTCGTCAGTGAACACTGGGGAATGACAGGCTTCAACCAGAAACTTCCCAGCGGCAAGTATACGGTCTGTCTGTATTTTGCAGAAACGTATCAGGGTATCACAGCACCCGGGCAACGCGTCTTTGGTTTCACCGTGCAGGGTCAGGAGTTTGAAGACTTTGATATCTGGCAAAAAGCAGGAGGACCTCGGAAGGCGTATGTTGAGTCGGTGCCTGTCGAGATTACGGATGGTGAGTTGAGGATTACTTTCAGGCAACAGATTGAAAACCCCGCGATCAAGGCGATTGAAATTCTCCCGCAGGAAGGAAGCGATCCGGACCTGAAGCCTGTTCGCATCAATGCGGGTGCATCCGCAGCATACACGGATTCAAAAAAGCAAGTCTGGAGCCCCGACCAGGGATTTGTGGGTGGGCAAGTCAATCCCGGCACGTTTGGGATGGCGGGTGGAGGTGGCCGAAGGGGAGCTTTCGGCGGATTTGGCGGCAGCCGATCCGGGGCAGCCTATTCATCCATCATTGCCATCGAGCAGGACGGCGTTCGACAATATGTTCAGATGACGTCGTCCGCCCTGGTCGGAGTGTCGGCCGACAAGGGTGAGGTTCTCTGGCAGTACAATAAACCATCCAACGGTATGGGCATCAATTGTTCAACGCCGATTTACGAGGACGGTCTGGTATTTGCGGCATCCGCTTATGGTGCTGGTGGCGGAGCCGTGAAACTGAAAAAGAATGGCGACGGCAGGTTTGAGGCACAGGAGGTTTACTTCACCACGAATATGCAGAATCACCATGGTGGCATGATTGTCATTGATGGCGCTCTATACGGGGCCAATGGGGGAAATGGGGGCGGAATGATGGCCTGTATCGATTTTCAAACCGGTGAGACGCTTTGGCGAGATCGCAAGGGCCCCAAAGGCTCATTGCTGTTTGCCGATGGTCGACTGTACCTTCGCAGTGAGGAGGGCCCGGTTGTGCTTGTTGAGCCGTCCAGAGCGGGTTTCGTCGAGCGGGGACGATTTGAGCAGCCGGATCGCAGTGGCTCACCAGCGTGGGCGCATCCTGTTGTGGCAAATGGCCGGCTTTACATTCGCGATCAGGGTCTGTTGCTTTGCTACGATGTGAAGGCGAAGTAAGCGACCGCCCGGTAAGAATATTCTGAGTTGCGAAAGCGAGGTGGAGATCAGGGGATTTGGGTGATCGGTGGCGTGGCACCGTGGGTGCGTGGATCGCAGCGGCGTCTGGGATGCCGCATGGCGTATGGACCGTCGCTCTGCTGCAGGGCTCGGCCTGGAATGTTCACGGCGTTTTCGTGGCATACCAAAGCAGTACGAAAAGCAGAATGTCCTTTTTGTGCAGCCTACCGCCCCAGGACGACGTCAATACCGGCAAGGACTGCAGCCATGTGTTTGTGGGGGAGTCGTCCCACAAGTTCCGTCAGTACGGATTTGTCGATCGAGACAATCAGCACTGGTCGCCTGAAGCCCGCGGTTGAGCCCACGGGGGCATCGAGGTCAGCCCACCGGATTTCGCCCTGCTGGATCACCATTCCACCTGTCGCAGGACGGCGAGCGCAGAGGCTGAGGTCATCTGAGTGTCGGACGGATCTGCATTGATGTTGTGGGCGACTTCGTCAAGTGCCCGAGTGACCGCTTCGTCGTCATGTCGGGCGACAAATTCCGCAATCGCACGCGAATAAAGTTCACTTCGCGATGTCTTGAAACGGGCAACGAGTCGCTCGGCATCGTTGAACAAATCATCGGCCCCTGACCAAACGCGGAGATTTTGATCAGCAACTGATCGCTCGCCTGACAGCGATTGAAGCTCCGGGCGATCCCTGCCAGTTGGATTCGCCGTCCTGGATCTTTCGCTGGGCTCAGACAAATGCGTACCACGGGCAGGCGTTCATGCTAGGACCAGAAGACGAGGGATGGTATGAGCGGCTGGCTGGCCTTCAGGCGCAGCGACCGGGATTGGTCGCTTTCACAGTCGCGACCCAGAGCCTTGCATTGGGGGGGGCCTTCAGGCGTTCCTGTGTGCAATTCAATTCCACGTGCTACCGCCGTTCCGGTGGAACACCTTGTTCGGCCAGCTCATGGCGCCGCGTGTGAAGGAGTTCGCCACGTCCAACCGGGCGAACGGATTCAGACTTGAGCGTGACCAGCGCGATGGTTGTGCCATCTCCGTCAACAAACTCGACTTCGTATGCCGCCCCCTGTTCGTAGATGTGAACGATGGCACCGACATCACCGGCGTAGAGTCCTGATTCAGGAATGTCGCGCGTCAGTACCACAAGGGAATGTTCTGCAAGCATTGTTCTTATCCTGGGTACGCAGTGACGAGTCGCGGTGGATCATTTTCCTCGACGATCCACACAGACACTACCGATCCTGATCGATGCCCCGGACATCCGAGTGCACCCGAGACTTCGTATTTTACACCGAAGGGAGATGATTTGGCGATGAAGTTTTCACTGGCTTGCGCGACCTGCAGGAGATCGTCCGCAAAATCCTGCCAGTTGCCCAGCGTATAGCCAAGTGATGCAAACCAAACAGCCTTGGCCCCGCCAATCGGGTGACTTGGGTTGAGGAGGTCGTCGCGGAACCCAGCCCGTGCGAGAGACAGAGATGGGCGAGAGTTTGCGGGGCTTCGGCGAGAGAGTGTCGGCGGTTACGGCGGGGTGAGTGATGATCTGTGCGGCACGTTCGGAGACGCGGAGACTCTCAAGGGTGACGCAAGTGCCTTGCGGGAAACGCGTTCCACCGTAGCGGGCTGCATTCCGCAGCCGACAGCCCCGCACAAAACCCGTGGTCAGCGAATTCCGTTGCTCCCGAAACTGCTGGCGGTGACGGGATTGGCCCTCGATCATGGCGGCTATCAACTGGACATCGCGCTTCGAGACCACGGATTGCTTCTGATTGAAATGCGATCGTGCTTTGGGCCGCGGAAGACGCGGAAAGACGCGGAATTGGAGGGTAGAGGCAGAGTGCTGCTTGAGGTTGGGGTGGCGGAGGCAGCAGGGTGTTGTCTGGGCAAGAGCGTGGGCTGGCGGGCAATGGCACCGCTTTTCGGGTTGATTTTGAAGCGGTACGGCGCGAGCCGTCCGGCAATGGCAGGTGGATGTTGCGGGCGACAAATTCCGCAATCGCACGCGAAATGCGCTCGGCATCGTTGAACAAATCATCGGCCCCTGACCAAACATAGCGATATCGACCAGCAACTGATCGCTCAGCAGACCGCGATTGAAGCTCCGGGCGATCCCTGCCAGTTGGACTCGCCGTCGTGGAACTTTCGCTGGAGCCAGACGAACGCGTACCACGGGCAGGCGTTCATGCGGGGACCGGAGCACGAGGGATGGTACGAGCGGGTGGCTGGCATTCAGGCGTAGCGACCGGGATTGGTCGCTTTCACAGTCGCGACCCAGAGCCTCATGAGGTTTTCTTCATGTGTCCCTGGGTTGCACTCGATTCGCAGAAATCGAACTTTGTTGGACGGGCCGCAAAAAGTTGATCCAGGGAAATCCGCTCCGAAGAGCAGGTGTTCGTGCCGTGACGACTTGTCCACGAGATACACGACCTGAGCGTCAGCAGGAAGGTCTTTTGCCTGCAAATCCACCGGTTCCAGGAGTTCACTTGCTGAACTCGTGCTTTGCATCAGAACCCTCCGATCATTTGGAACGGAAATATTGAACAGTTGCTTAACGACCGTGAAACTCTCGGTTCAATGTCCATCGACTGAACCCGTGCAGGCAAATCAGCTCGGGGAAAACTCTGGAGCAAGTCCGTCAGCCGCCACGCAGGCAAAACGAGCCGGTGCACAAGCGTGCAGAAAAAAATTACCGAGCACAACAGGTCAAGAGCGCGGATTACTGTAACCACTCTGACGACGACTGCGTCAATCTTTCGGGCCGAAGTCTGACACCCCGCAGGGGGGGCTGGGCATGCCTTGGACATTTTGTTTGACTTTCATCCATGTTAGTGGTGCTATAGCCTTACGCGGTATTTCCTGAATGAGGTTTTTTCGATGCGACTTCCTGTATTACTGCTATTCACCTCGTTGATTTTCCCGCTGCCGGATGACTTTCAAGGCAAGGTCGTCAGCATCGCGGACGGCGACACATTGACTGTCCTGCATCGTCGCGAACAGAAAAAGGTGCGTTGCAACGGATCGACGCTTCCGGAGAAAAACCAGAGTTTCGGAACCAAACGGAAAGAAGCAGAAATTATGAGACATCTCAATCGGATGAGTCAGGATATCCAGCTTTGGCGGGTGCCGGTGGCTCAGCCATTCCGTTTATTGCTGAAACGCATTTCTGATGCAGATATCCATGGCATCTGAATTGGTCAGAAACACTGTTCATTTTTGCAAAATACACTGAATAGTGTTCGAAATAACAGACCGATTGAAGAGGGTGAATCGATGACCAAAGAAATGGACGACGAAAGAAAGCTTTTCGATCGCATCCGCAATTGCCTTGAAAAAGCGCAATCGATTCATACGAGTGCTTTTCGGTCAGCCGGTGTGCGGTACGCAAACGAAGGAGACATTGTTTCTGGTGAGGGAGCGAGTTACTATGGAGGACGTTGGAATCCAGTAGGGATAAAAGCTATTTATATGTCTTTGGATCCATTAACAGCTGTTCATGAATGCTATGCAGAATTTATTAGATACGGCTTCTCTGCTGGTGTAATTAAGCCTCGTGTCATAGCAGGTGTCAGCATTCGTATTGATCGAGTACTGAACCTGACTGAGAAATCGATCCCTCGATTATTAGGGATTACTTTGGAGAAGATTTTAAGCGAAGATTGGCAGGCAATTCAGTCTAACGAAAAAAAATCGCGATCACAGATGGTTGGCAAAGGGGCAAGAAATGCTGGTTTTGAGGGACTGTTGGTTTCGTCCGCGAGGCATCGAGAGGGGAAGAATCTCGTGGTTTTTCCAGAGAACCTGCTCCGGAGCAGTAAACTGAGCCCGATGGAAGAACGGGATCTTCCACCCCACCCGCGGAATTGGCCTGCGGGCGCTGACTGGACTTGAAGGCACTCTTCTCACCGGGATTCCGGCTATCTGTGTCGAGTCAATAGCCGCAGAAAGTTTTCCTGTGTGGCGGGGAACTTCGAAGCCTGAAAAAAGCAATGACTCAAGACGGCGATGCCCCGTGGCGGAAAGTACTCGAACGTGCCTGCCCTCCTGCACGAACAGTGCATCAGGACTGTCTCGAAGCTGCAGTAGCAGCGACTGGTAACAGACACTTCTGCAGAGTTGGAAGCGTCGAATTCTGCATCTATCCACTCACTGGCATGTAGTAGAAATACCCAAGGCTCATTTGGAGATCACGCCAGTGAGAATGCAATTTTGCATGTTTTTCTGCTTGGCGCGATGCTGGAAGTCCGATACACTGAGTGACGAGCGAGCACTGGCAGGTCGCGTCGACATGCACGGCAATGTCTCGGAATGGTGCACTTCGACAGCAAGAAACGATACGTTTTACTCAGCACCAAATCTTGGCGTGCTGTTTTGGTTCCTGTTTGATCGTTGAGTTTCGTTGGGGTACGAACTTTTCGAATGATTTAATGTCTGTGTTGCTGTGGGAAAGGGGAAATTGCAATGGCAACGAGGGTGAAGGGGCGAACTCAATCAGGCATCAAAGGTGTGGCAAAAATCAGTGAGATTCAAGGACTGCACGGCGTTCGGCTTGTGGAGGTGGGTGGCGAGTCCAGGCTTGAATTACGGGCTAAGCTGGGGTTGACGAGGGAGGTTTTTGGACGACTTGTGAACGTGTCAGTTCGCGCAATTGCACAGATTGAAACAACATCCACGAAAGTTGAGAAACTCCAGAGAAACTACATCGAAGTCCAACGTCTCTGCGAGTCTTTGAGCGAGGTCGTCGATCCGGCGTCACTTGGTATATGGTTCTGCACGCCATGTCAGGCATTTGGGGGATCGAAGCCTATCGATGTTATAGATCGGGGCGAGATTGATCGGCTCTGGGAGATGTATTACAGGCTTAGATCTGGATTGCCTGGCTAGATGGCGTGGCCATCAGAATTTTCTGTCGCGTTTTGCGGGGGGGCTCCTGGAACAACGTTCGTTGTGCGAACCGCAACAACAACACTCCGAACAATCGTAACAACAATGACGGTGTTCGTGTGTTTTGGAGCTGCTGCAATCACGTCCGGCCCGCGACAAGAGGATGACACGGTCTGTATCCTGTGTTCTGCCAGGTCATGGCAGGGCCAAAGCCGCAGCGGCAGGCCGGGGCTGGTGGGTTGCGAACGTCCCGGCCTGCCATTTTTTTCGCGTGCCACACGCCCGGCACTAACGTCCCCCATGTCCAGGGCCTCCACTGCGGGAACAGAGTATGCGATCGTCTGGTTCGCTATAGCGCTCACAACGCGGGGAAAAAAACCGCTTGAGCGCTCGCAACACCTCATTACCCGGCTCGTCCGAGAGACAGAGATGGGTGAGAGTTTGCGGGACTTCGGCGGGAGAGTGTTGCCAGTGACGGCGGGGTGAGTGATGATCGCCGCAGATTATCCGGAGACTCTGAGACTCTCAACGGTAGCGCAAGTGCATCACTGGAATTGCGTTACGTCGTGCACGGCTGCCCTCCGCAGCCGGCAGCCACACCCAAAACCCGGCGGTCAGCGAATTTCGTTTCCGCCGAAACTGCTGGCGGTGAGGGGATCGGCACTCTGACTGTCGGGTAATTGCCGAGTTCGGCTATGAGCGGAAGAAAGTGGGATGCAAGTGCGGGGTTACTGAGGTCTCCAGTGGATATCAAAAGCAGTTTTTCAGGATGGCCGGTCAGCAGGTGCGAATCCACGAAGTCTGCATCCTTTGAGATCAGGACGCGCTGGTCACTTCTTGCAAATCTTCGAATCTGCTCGTCTGTTGAACGATTTCCAGCCGGCAGGTCAAGGGTGTGCATCGCATCAAAGCCTGCGTCTGAAGACCTGCGTCTCATCCTGCGTGGTAACTGGGCATCGATCAGAAACTTCACGGGTTCACCGACTGGAGTCGTCGGGATTGGGCAAGCCGCGCTGCCCACGCGAGAGCAGCCAAAAGGTCTTCTTTCTCCAGATCCTCATAATCTTCAAGGATCTCCGGGATGGTCATCCCTGAACTGAGCAATTCCAGCAGATTTTGGACCGTGTAGCGCAGTCCACGAATGCAGGGCTGTCCATGGCACACGGCCGGATCAATCGTGATTCGCGCCAGCAAAGTGCTCATGATTGGGGTGCCGTATGTGTCTCTGGAATGCCGGCTGTCAAAAGAATACGCCCGGTTTGCCCTGAACCCAACCCGAGCTGTCGAAGAGGACAGCAAAACAGGTTTCAGGTCCATCGATGTCAGTCGCTCAAGGTCCGAGGCAACACGTCGCGTGTTTAAAGAATATCCCGAACGGGACAAATCTACTTGACTGTCCACGGTTCGCAGTCTAATTTTCCCGAGCGGGAATTTTTACGCAGGATTTGCTCTGGGCACGAAAAAGTTTCCCGAGCGGGACAACGGCATGACAAAGATCATGGATTCTACACAACTTGGGCGGCTGGTCCGCGAACGACGGAAGCAGGCCAGTCTGACGCTGAAGGATGCAGCGGGCATGGCGGGCGTTGGGGTCCGGTTCCTGTCAGAACTTGAACGAGGCAAACCAACGGTCCGGATCGGACTGGCACTTCAGGTACTTCAGCTCTTTGGGCTGGAGCTGCATGTGCACGCGCGGGGTGAATCACCATGAGAAAGCAGCTGTCTGTTTTCTATGACGGCCGAACCGTCGGGACGCTTACGCTCCTTGAATCACAGCAGATGCAGTTCGAGTATTCATCGGAGTGGTCTTCAGACAAATCATCCTTCCCTGTCTCCATCTCACTGCCCCTCGATGCCTCCTTTGATCCGACAACCAGCCATCGTTTTTTTGCCAATCTGTTACCCGAAGGAAATGTTCGTCTGCAGATTTGCCGAATGCTTGGGATCAGCCCGGATAACGATTTTGTACTTCTGCAGGCGATTGGCGGCGACTGTGCCGGAGCGTTAACAATCACAGCGAAACCCGGTGGCTCGGAAAAGCAAAAAGACGACACATCACGGAATCGGTATCAGGAGGTCTCGGAGGATCAACGGATCCCGGACAAATCAGGCTCAGCCATCTTCAGACACTGGCGACAGATCTTCGAATCAACGCCAAAACTGTGATCGATACGGCAAATCGTCTCTGTGATCAAATCAGCGACGCCCTCGCCGAAACGGCTCAGAAATTCGAATTCCAGTTTGGCCCGTCACCCGTGCTGGAACGAATCCCTCTGATCATCAGAAAACAAATCCGCAGACTCAGGCCAGCGCTGAAAAGAAGTCATTAAACAAGGGGCCTCTGCACCAGAATCTGTGGGTGACTTGCGGGGTCGGCAGCTTTCTGGGAATACCGAGCGAAGCGACGGCTGACCGAGGGCGCACAAGACGCACGTGGCGCCAGTGATGACCTCGGCGACGGATGCCGTTTCCATTGCCTGGCCACGTCATGGGCAACGTTGCGAAGCCGCATTAACAGCACCCAACAGACTTGCCTGCACGGCGGCAGGACCGATGGCATGGCCCTCTGTTGAGGCTGGAGGCCGGCCAGCAGCGAATCCGCAGTGTCCGTCGAAACCGGTCGACTTTCGGGGAAGTAGACGGAGAAGGAAATTCAAGTGATGCACATTTTGGGAAGGAAACTAACCACGGGAAGTAGACTACTCCTCCCCTGTGCGCGCGGCGAAATCGCTGGTCTTGCGGTTCATTTCACCGGTGTTCCCACGCCGGCTCAGTCTTGCGGCTCGGCGGGAAACGATGGCCGCGGAATGACGCGGAAAAACGCGGAAATTTGAGGGTTTTGTGTGTTGGTGTTGTCGCGCTCCCGAGGGGATTTTGCGATCACTGAACACTGAAAACTGAACACTGACGTCCGGCTCGGCGGGAGCCTCGCCCTCCCAAGGGTTTGGCGGCTCGGCGGGAGCCTTGCGCTCCCGAGGGTTTGCGGGTCGGCGGGAAACGATGGCCGCGGAATGACGCGGAATGACGCGGAAATTTGAGGGTTTTGTGTGTTGGTGTTGTCGCCCTCCCGAGGGGATTTTGCGATCACTGAACACTGAAAACTGAGCACTGACGTCCGGCTCGGCAGGAGCCTCGCCCTTCCGAGGGTTTGACGGCTCGGCGGGGAAACGATGGCCGCGGAATGACGCGGAAAAACGCGGAAATTTGAGGGTTTTGTGTGTTGGTGTTGTCGCGCTCCCGAGGGGATTTTGCGATCACTGAACACTGAAAACTGAGCACTGACGTCCGGCTCGGCGGGAAACGATGGCCGCGGAATGACGCGGAAAAACGCGGAAATTTGAGGGTTTTGTGTGTTGGTGTTGTCGCGCTCCCGAGGGGATTTTGCGATCACTGAACACTGAAAACTGAACACTGACGTCCGGCTCGGCGGGAGCCTCGCCCTCCCAAGGGTTTGACGGCTCGGCGGGAGCCTTGTCCTTCCAAGGGTTTGGTGGCTCGGCGGGAAACGATGGCCGCGGAATGACGCGGAATGACGCGGAAATTTGAGGGTTTTGTGTGTTGGTGTTGTCGCCCTCCCAAGGGGGGGCGGCGGTGAGTCAGTTGCCCGGGCTGAAGCCCAGGCTACGGTTTTTGTCCTCAGTGTCAGGAATGGCCGGGCGACGGTGTCAGGAGGGGCCGAGGAGTGGGAGGGATTCTGTGAGGAACCGGGTGAGCTGCGGATCGGTGGCGTGTTCGGTCTGCGTCAGGCGAATGCGGATTTCATCACAGCCTGCGGTGGGGGTGATGGATCGCTGGCTGCCGAAGGTGGAGATACGACCGAGGGAGATTTCTCCGGGGCTGCCATACAGGCACAGCTCTGCGCCGTCGCTGCGTTTCGTGTGCAGTTCCACCGCCAGTTTGCCGGTGCGCGGGTTGGTCCAGTTGATCTTGGTGCGAATTGCATAGTCAGGCTGCAGTTTGCCAAGTGTGGATTCAAGGACCGGCAGCAGCTCTGCAAGCAGATCAAAATTCCACGGGATGCGGCCATTGCCGGGCAGGCCTTTTCGCAGCAGATGCCATTTGCGGCCCAGTTTCTTCCAGGGCATCAGATCTTCCGGGTTGGCTGCTTCTGCCTGGCCGAGGGCGACAAAGGACTGGCTGGCCTGCTGCAGAAAGCTGCGGAATGCGGGTGTATCGACTTCCGATCGATTCCAGATGCGGACCGTAACTTCCTGCCACGCGCTTTTCAGGTTCCGTGCTTTGACTCGCGGTTCACGTCCGTAGGCCGGGATTTCCTGCATCTCATCCAGTGGTGGCAATCCCAGTTCGGCGTCGAGATTTTCCGTGGTGAACTGGTCACGACGAACTCGGAAGCAGAGTGTCAGCAGCCATTCAGCGGCTGTGCGTGCATGCAGGAACCAGCCGAGGCCTTTGGCGGGGCGGACTTCCACGGTGGAGCGATCGTTCCAGTTGGCTGCGGCAAAGGCCGGATTTTTTTCAAGCAGATCAATGACGTATTCGAGCGCGCGTCCGTCCCAGTGACAGGGTTGTCCGTTGTGAGCAATGCGATCCTGCAGGTGCCAGCGACGCCCGTCGGTTTCCCATGGCAGTCTGGCGGCTTTGCCCAGTTGTTCCACGCTGACGTCGCCTTCCCGCTGGGCGGTGGCGGCTGTGGGGTCGAACGTGTCGATCCGTCCGGTCTGTGATTCGGCAAGTACGCGGGCCAGCAGTTCGCCGGTCCACGATCGCAGTCGCGGTGCGGTTGCCGCTGCAGTTTTTTTACGACTGGTTTTGCCAGCATTCGGGGGGCTGTCTGTGATTGCTGCGGTACCGTATGCGGCCACTGTTTCCGGGGTGCCCTGCACCACTATGCGTCCTCCGCCGGCACCGGCTTCCGGTCCGAGGTCGATGATCCAGTCGGCGGTCTTGATGACGTCCAGATTGTGTTCAATCACAACAACCGTGTTGCCCTGATCCACGAGGCTGTTGAGGACACTGAGCAGTTTCAGAATGTCGTCGAAGTGCAGTCCGGTTGTGGGTTCATCGAGCAGGTACAGCGAGCGTCCGCGGTTTGGTCGACACAGCTCGGCCGCCAGTTTGATCCGCTGAGCCTCACCGCCACTGAGTGTGGGAGCGGACTGTCCCAGTGTCAGATAGCCGAGTCCGATGGCATCGAGGGTGGCGAGGGGGCCGCGAATTTTGGGTACGGATGCAAACAGTTGCAGAGCTTTGCTGACGGACATTTCCAGAACATCGGCGATGCTGCATTCGTTGAAACGTACGGCGAGGGTTTCGGTGTTGAAACGCCGCCCGCGACAGGTCGGACATTCGACCCAGACGTCGGGCAGAAAGTGCATTTCAATTTTTTTCTGTCCCATGCCTTCGCAGTCTTCGCAGCGTCCTCCGGGGCGATTGAAGCTGAAGCGGCCCGGTCGATATCCGCGGACTCGGGCATCGGGCATGCGACAGAAGAGTTCTCGAATTTCATCGAAGACGCCGACGTAGGTGGCGGGGTTGGAGGCGGGCGTGGTGCCGATGGGGTTCTGATCAACGATGACAATTTTACTGAGGTGCTCAACGCCCAGCAGTTCGCGAAAGACTCCGGGCGATTCAGTGCTGAGGCTGAGTTTTTTGGCGACTGCGGGTGCCAGCGTGTTCATGATCAGTGAACTTTTACCCGATCCGCTGACTCCGGTGATGCAGGTGAGAGTTTTCAGGGGGATGCGCAGATCGATCTGCCGCAGATTGTTCTGAGAGGCTCCCAGCAGCTCGATGAACGGGCCATCACCGGCATTTCTGCGCTGGGGTGGCAGTGGAATGCTGCGGGCTCCGCTGAGGTATCCGCCGGTCAGAGAAAGGGCGGCCTGTTTTTTCAGTTCGGCTGGTGTGCCGGAGGCCACGATGGTGCCTCCCAGTCGTCCGGCTCCGGGACCAAAGTCGTAAAGTCTGTCGGCAGCGTCGAGGACTTCGCGGTCATGTTCGACCAGCAGGACTGTGTTTCCGAGGTCGCGGAGGCGTTTCAGTGCGGCCAGCAGGCGGCCGTTATCGCGGGGATGCAGGCCGATGGTGGGTTCATCAAGAACATAGAGGACTCCGGTCAGTGATCGTCCGGCCTGACCGGCAAGGCGAATGCGCTGTGATTCGCCACCTGACAACGTTGGCATACCGCGATCGAGCGTCAGGTAGTC
>Ga0255094_1000150_pt1 | contig 39971 bp, 30 predicted proteins | sample Colum_Law_RepB_8_2_FD_188434 | JGI IMG/M metagenome (GOLD analysis project Ga0255094, IMG submission 188434) | Freshwater microbial communities from Columbia River, Oregon, United States - Colum_Law_RepB_8d | ecosystem: Environmental > Aquatic > Freshwater > River | place: USA: Oregon...
AGCAAATGTCGAATCAACGTCGATTTGCCGGCACCGTTTGATCCGACAAGCCCGTAGACAAGGCCAGGCTTCAACTGCAGAGTGACATCGCTCAATGCCTTCGATGCCCCGAAAGTTCGCGACAGCCCCTGCACGTCAACAATATCCTCGAGCATGGTCAGTCCCCTTTGCTTTCAAACTTTGCCAGCGTGCGAGTCAGTGCCGCATGCCGATCGTGCAACAACACCAACACTTCCCCAAGCGTGAAATTCAGTTGGCTGGCTTCGGTCAGAACTGCGTCAATTCGCTGAGCCAGAATGCGACGTTGCTCTTTGCGAGTCAGCGGCGAATTCGTATCAGTGACATACGTCCCGGAGCCTCGTCGCTTCTCCAGCAGCCCTTCCGCTTCAAGCTCATCGTACGCCTTCACTATGGTGTTGGGCGTCACCGTCAGTTGCTCCGCCAACGTTCGGACCCCAGGCAATTCCTGCCCTGTCTTTAACTGTCCGGACGCTATCAGATACTTGATCTGATTACTGATCTGCCGATAAATCGGCAATCCATCCTGAGGCTGTATCTCAATATGCACAACAGGCCCTCCCACTGACTCGGTGTATCCATACTGTAATACAGCTTACCGGATCGTCAAGGGGAATCCAACTGGGAGACGTGTCGAGTGATCGATGTTCGCGAATGAAATGGCGGGGGAAGAGTCCTGATTCGCCGCAATCAGGATGCGAGGTCGTGTTCTAAGAACCCGTAACAAAACCGTAGCTGAACTCGTGAGAGTTCAGTAACCGCTCCGAATTCTCACGAATCCGGCTACGTACGCATGTTTTTTTAGGTGTTCTAAGTCATTTGCACGTGATGCCTACGAAGCAGTTCAATACGCCCTGGGTTCCATTATACTTCCTGCTGGAACGCGGTGAATCTTTGGTTGCTGATGAGGTATTTGACGATGGCCAACATTCTTGTGCTTTATCATTCCAACAGCGGGAATACTCGTCGCATGGCGGAGTTGGTGGCGGAAGGGGCCGGGCAACTTGTCAGCACGGAAGTCAGATTGCGAGATATCTCCGAGGCCACTCATGCTGACCTGGAATGGTGCGATGGCATCGCGCTGGGTTCGCCGACCAACTACGGCACTGTGAGTTGGCAGATGAAACAATGGTGGGATCAGCAGCCCATTGAAAACTGGGGGAAAAGAGACGGCAAAATTGGCTGCGTGTTCAGTTCGGCCGGTGCCTGGGGCGGCGGTCAGGAGTGGACCTGCATGACTCTGCTGGCCATCCTGATGAATTACGGCTTCCTCGTTTTTGGCCTGACAGATTACACAGGACCAAAGTTCTCCGCACACTACGGTGCGATCACCGCCGGTCCGCCCGTGGCTGATCGCGAGCAGGAAGCCTGTCGCCGACTGGGGCTGCGTCTTGCAGAATGGGCCGCGACGATGATTGAAGGCCGCAAAGACGCTCATCCTCTGAAACAGTCCTACGAACGTTTCTCGGACATTGGCAAATAGTGACGAATCTGTGAGCCGCGTGATCCGGCAGCCCATGCGATTCGCAACAAAATCAATGTCAGCCCATGGGGCCCGGCACCATCACCATCCAACTGACGTTGAATTTGTCGGTCAGCATTCCGAAGCATGCCGACCAGAATGTCTTGACCAAAGGCATCATAATGCTGCCTTCCTGCGCGAGTGCATTGAACGCCTGATGAGCTTCAGCTTCGCTGGCGACGGAAAGAGCCAGCTGAAAGCCCTCGAACTTTGATCGGTCGTCACATCCATCGGAGGCCATGACTGCAGCCCCGCCGACACGAAATGAGGCGTGCATAATCTTGTTCTCGAAACCGGCCTGTAACCGATCCGGGGGAACCGGCTCAGGACTTTCGTTGTACTTCATGACCATTTCAACCTGAGCACCGATCGCCTCGCAATAGAAGTTGAGTGCTTCCTCGCAACGGCCCGCGAAGAACAGATAAGGAGTGATAGACGTTGTCATGTTTGGACCTTGAAAAGAAGAATGAGTACTAGCTGGACAGCGCCATGTTGCCCCCTCTCCCACAATTTTTTGCGGATGCAGCGGGGTGTCACATGGCAGCGTTCTTGCAAACATTGAGGTAGAGGGCCGGGGTGACGGGGCCGTTTTAGTACGCTGCGTCTACACAAGCCCCCTCTTCCGGCCTATCGGCCACCTTCTCCCCTGAGGGGCAGAAGGGAATTCGTTCAGGCGAAAAAAATTGATCAAAAGGCAACTTCGGTGATTCCAACTCTCCGAACATGGCGCTGTCCAGTTAATCCAACGAGGAATCTGTCGCCAGGTATCAGCGGGAGCCTGTTACATCCGAGAGACGTCAAAAATCTGACGTACTTCAACTGCCCCCACGCGTGCCCCTGAATGCCGAGCCGCGATCTCAAGAGCTTCCGCCTGGTCCTTAGCCAGCATCACGTAGTAGCCGCCGAGCACTTCTCGCGTCTCAGCAAATGGTCCATCAGTCACGAGTCGGTGACCGTTACGAATTCGCACGCTGGTCGCCGTTGCAATCGGATGCAGCGGCGAAGCACTCAGGTATTGTCCACGTTGATCCAGCCAATGAGTCAGCTTCACAGCTTCCTGCATAGCGGCCAGATGTGCCTCAGGTCCGGCCTGACGCCACGCTTCTTCGTCGTCGTAACAAAGGAACATAAACTTGCTGAGCGATGTTTCTGGCCCGGATGATTCAGCACTAAACTTCTCTGTTGGCAGGCCTTCCAGCTTTAACAGCGGCCGAATCTCGACGGTTCCCTTTGCAGCCGCAGGCAGGCGACCCGAAATGGCAATGGCTTCATCCAGATTGTCCACATCAATGATGTAGAATCCTCCGAGTTGCTCAATTGTCTCCGCGAACGGCCCCGTTGTAATCAGCTTTTGCCCGTCGCGAACTCGAACTGTGCCTCCCGTGGCCACAGGCAATAACGGTGCTGCAGACAGGAGCTGTCCTTTGGCAGCGATCTCCTGGCAGATGCCCAGGGATGTTTCGACGCACATCTTCCATTCGTCGGGACTCCAGGAATTCTCCGGACTGTAAACGAGCAGCATATATTTCATCGGCTGACCTCTTCGGATGTTTGACCTGCCGGAGCCTTGCCCAACGCTAAAGAGAAAATGGCGGGATTTCTTAAGCCCAAAGCCACCCACATGAACACACCAAGGATGATTGGAAAGATCCAAGGATCACCGACTCGCAGATGGGTCATGATTGCTCCACCGAGGTACGCCGTGATCAGGATCGCTCCGATGAACGCGGTTCGAGGGATCAAGAACAGGATTGCGACGGCAATTTCCACGACGCCAATTCTGGACAAAAGATCTGCGGAAATGCCCATGCGGTCCAGCATCTCCTTCTTGCCGGGGAATTCCATAAACTTGGAAATCCCGCTGAGCCCAATCAGCATAATCTCCAGCAAAGCCGTCATCACCCAACCGATGATGCGTTGACGTTTTGTTGACATAAGAATCGTTCTTCTCTTGAGATGTGAGCCGAGCTGATGCATCGGCGTATTAAGTTTCAACGAACAGTTAAGGACCAGTCCCGAGATAAGTTCCCGAAATCACAAACCGACGCGTAAGCGAGGGATCGGTGCCGCGGAGAGATATCCCTCACTGACGTTTCGAGTTGTGATTTCTCGCCGCAGTAAAAACATGTTATCCCGGGACTGTTCCTGGCTGGACAGCGGCATGTTTGAAGAGTCGGAATCACCGAAGTTGCCTTTTGATCAATGTTTGCCGCGAGACCGCAGTCCCTTCTCCCCTCGGGGGAGAAGGTGGCCGATAGGCCGGATGAGGGGGCTTTGCTAGAATGCAGCGTGCTAAAACGGCCCCCTCACCCCGACCCTCTCCCCTATTTTTTTTGCAAGAACGCTGCCATATGACACCACGCAGCATCCGCAAAAAAATCGGGGGAGCGGGGGCCACATGGCGCTGTCCAGCCAGGCACGACGGCCTGTGCTCATATCAAGGGCAGCGCTGGTACGTGCCATGCATAAACTGAGTCCAGGTTCCGTCAGCATTCTGGAACTGTGACTTCATCGTGTGATGATCATTGTCGATGACTTCGATGATGTCCTGATACTTCGCCATCGATCCATCACCCGCAAAGCTCGGCCCCTCCGAATCCAGAGTCAGCACCTTTCCGGAAGCATCAAGGGATCCGTCATAGGGCCACAAATGAGTCATGCAGGACGACACAAATGTGCCCACGAATCTCGCCTTCGCCGGATCAAAGCCCAGCGTAATCACGGACCGCACCTCACTGCCACCGGGAGTTGTTCCGGCAATATCACCAAGGACCCAGAGTTCTCCCAAAGCTCGAGTAGTCTGTTTGCCAGACGACTTCATCGGCGGCTGATCCGGGCCCATGTTGCACTCGTGCTGGTAATCCCATTCTCCGACCAATTGCAAAAGCCAACGGTGTTCATCTTGTGGTTCAGGGAGCTGCATTTGGAGAAATCTCTTACAAGGAAAGGCACTGATCGGACGAAGAAGAATCAATCGCGAAACTCTCGTAGATTACGGCTGATCCGGGATTTCTGGTTCAACCAGAAGGCACAGCAGATTCAAAGATTCCTGCCAGCCAAGATAACAAAACTCCACAGGAATGGCCGCAGGGACGCCATCCTGAATAATCTCCAGCTCGGTTCCGCACAGAACGGTTTTCAGAGTAATCGTGACCTGCATTTCACCGGGCAAGTTGGGATCTTCGAAACTGTCCGAGTAGCGAATTCGTTCGTGAGGCGTGAGCTCCAAATAGGTGCCACCGAACGAGTGACTTTTCCCGGTACCAAAGTTAGTAAACGACATGCGGTATCCTCCCCCGACACGCAAGTCCATGTGATGAATTTTGCCCGTAAAACCATGGGGAGGAATCCACTTGACCATGGCCTCGGGATCCAGAAATGCTCGATAGACTCTCTCGGCGGGAGCACGCAGCACGCGATGCAGTTTGACAGTATTAGCAGTGTTTGACATAAAATTTTGGCCCTTCTCGAAGATCCGTTCTTACCGAATTTGATCCAGTTCCACCCAGTAGTCGAACGGCGGCGGCACAAATCGACAAAGCTCGGAATCTTTTTCGGAAATTCCCAGCCGGCAGCAATCCTGACACTGAAATGCTATTTCAGCTCGGCCAGTCGTCGCTCAAGAAAACGACGCTCCGGCTCCTGTCGCACCAGGGCAATGGCCTCTTCATAAGCGGTTCGAGCATCATGGACTCTACCCGCGCGTCGACACAGTTCGGCTCGCGCCGCGTGGGTCAGGTGATAGCTCAGCAATTCGCCCCGTTCCACGATGGAATCAATCGCCGCAAGCCCCGCTTCCGGTCCATGTTGCATCGCAAGGGCAACAGCTCGATTCAGCTCAACGATCGGCGATGGATTCATCGCATGCAACGCATCATAAAGAGCGATAATCTGAAGCCAGTCGGTGGTCGCTGTGGACTGCGCACCCGCATGCACGGCCACGATTGCCGCCTGCAACGTGTACGCGCCGAAGCGGCGAGTTGTCAGGGCTTGCTCAACTAGCGATTGTCCTTCATCGATCAGCTTCCGATCCCAGAGAGTGCGATCCTGATCCTCCAGAAGGATGATATCACCTCCACTGGTCGTCCGCGCTTCTCGTCGAGATTCCTGGAGGAGCATCAGCGCGACGAGTCCCATCACCTCGGGATCGGGAAGCAGCTCCAACAGAAGTCGTCCCAAACGAATGGCCTCCCCGGAAAGATCGGCCCGCGTCATTGAATCGCCGGACGATGCCGAATATCCCTCGCTGAATACGAGATAAATCACGGTTAGTACGGATTCCAGTCGCTCCGGCAGATCATCGGCGCTGGGAATGATGAACGGAATCCCGGCGTCACGAATCTTAGACTTGCCTCGCACAATTCGCTGGGCCATCGTCGAGGAACTTGTCAGAAACGCACTCGCAACTTCCTCTGTGGTCAAGCCGCAGACTTCCCGCAAAGTCAGAGGAACCTGAACCAGACGATCGATCGCCGGATGGCAACACGCAAAAATCAGGCGCAGCCGATCATCCTCAATCTCCTGATTCGAAGACGAAGCATTCGCTTGTGAGATCTCATCCATCCGCCCGGCGATCTCAAGCTTCAGTTCGTCAAGCTTTCCACGCCGTCTTAACGTATCGATGGCCTTAAATCGTCCGGCGGAGATCAACCACGCACGAGGACTCTCGGGGATTCCGGATTCAGCCCACTGCACAACCGCTGCGGCAAATGCCTCCTGCAATGCTTCTTCGGCAAGATCGAAATCTCGCAGCAATCGCACCAGACTGGCGAAGACTCGACGCGACTCAGTCAGATAGATCGCTTCGACCGTATGCTGAGTGCTCGCGGGGGAATTCTTTGGCATAGCGGAAGGACGCTCTACGAAAATGCCCAGGGCGTTGGCTCTTCCATCTCAGTGAGTCGGCTTACTGTTCAGACTTCTGTTCTTCCGCTTCGCTGGCGTAGCGAATGGCACCCGGTTCTTTGGGGGCCGGCGCGTCGAACGCAACGGTCGTCGGCAGGCGATTGGTTCTCATACCATGAGGAATTCGGGCCGCCGTATCCACATCCTTTTGCAACGATCCGCTTTGGTGAACATTCACTCCGAACGCATACCAGTTGTTGTCATCAGACTTGGCCATGGATAGTCCACCATCGCCCAGCACTTCCTTCGTCTTTGCGTCGTAGAGCACCATACCCAGTTTCGCATACGCAAACTGGGACTTGCGTTGCGTGAGTCGAACTTCGGGAAGAGTCAGCATTCCGGGCAGAGTAATCTCGGGAATACCGACGAAGGAATCGCTGGTGTCTGTGCCCACACCGCCGCTGCGGATTTCCATGACAACATCCGCTCCATCAGCAGCTGCGGCGATGTTTCCTCCGGCTTTCATTACTCTGTGACGGATCGAACCAATGATGTACGGCTTGTCCACGCACTCCAGATACTTCTCTTCGATAAAGACGTTCTGCCCGTAGAGGGGAGTGAAGTCAACCTTGTCCAGCGACTGATCCACAGAGTTCGACAGCAACATCTGCTCCTTCGCTGTTCGCGCGGTGTTTGACGTAGATGTTGCTGTGCAGCCGGTTGTGATCAACACAAAGATCGTACAAATCAAGAATGAGTGGCGCATGACGTCGTCCTGAGAAGTCTTCCGAAACGATCGACTGAGTCTATGGAGTCTCAGGAAAATCACTCAATCCGGAAACACGTCTGAAATCGCAAGATCCTGACCTGATTCGTCAACACTCAACTCCCGAAGGCCAAACAGCACACGCACATCGGCAGAATCCGCATCTCCGGGCGCGTGTTGTCGTAATCGCGTGGACGTCGGCACTCCGTTGCTGTCCACTGGCCGTACTCTAAAGCAGGTATAGCCACGACGGTGGCAAGAATCTCTGTTGGGCTCTGACGTCGCCCTGATCACAACTAGACGAGGACAGGCCCGCATCTTGCCTTGATCTGAGCAGCCTCAAAGGAACAGTCCCGAAACAAGTCCCGTTTATCACAACCGCGAAGCGTAAGTTTTCAAGTTGCGAGTTTGCGACTATCCCAACCCGAAACGTCATTGAGGGATTATCAGGAAAGAGCTGCCCATGAGCGAAATCGCAATCCCTCACTGATATTTCGGGTTATGACAATCAGGCTTGTATCGAGACTGTTCCGTAGCGGCTATTCGTGGCGGGCAGTACCCGGAGTTTACCCGCTACTTTGATGGAGAGTGACTACCGTCGAATGCGAGCCCACAGTTTCGAAAGTGAGCGGCCAATTCGTCCAGCTCCAGCCTCAATACACCGCGATGTCCCTGACGCAGGAAATACAGATCGCCATCCTGCGAGAATTGCATGCTCTGAATCGGCGACTTATTGGCAGTCATCTCGAACAGTAATTCCAGCTGATCCGGGTGTCGCCTCCATAATTTTAATGCTCCGTCAGCATCAGCCGACGCGAGGAACTGCCCGTCGTCCATGATCGCGAGGGCAACAACTTCACGTGGATGAGCATCAGTGACGAAACAAGGAGCCCCGGTCTTCTTACTCAGATCGTAAAGCTTGATCTGACCTCGTAACGTTCCCACAGCAGCGAGATCAACGCCGTCAGCAAAGGCCGTCGCCAGAACTCCGTCGCGAGAATCATAGTTGCCCGTTTCTGTGTGGGCTCCCTCGATTAAATCATGGCTGCCGTCCGGTTTGATGATGGCGACAAGTCCGGAATCAGTGCCCACGAAGTGACTATGCTGCGCCTTCGAAAGCCCCCGGATATCCTCCTCATCATTGTCCGCGTCACGCCATGGGACGCCAGTAACGGCTGATAAATCCGGCCCCCATTGATGCAGTGTCCAGCTTTCCACAATGGCCGCCAATCCTCCGTCTTCGCGACAAGACAGTGGCCCAAGCCGCAAGGGAAAAACGGGAGCGGTTTTCCCTCGTTTGAGTCGCTTCCACGGGATCAGATACAAGTCTCCGAGCAGGATCGATAACTCATCGGCAGATCCTCGGTCGCCAGACTTCATTGCAAAGTTCATTGCTGATTGCTCGAGAGACGCTTCCACTCGCCACTTTCCCGTAACAAGTTTCCCCTCAATTTCGTTGAGCATAATCAAGTGCCATCCGGACGAGACCAGATGCCGATCGGTGAGTTCATATTGCAGTGTGGTCTCACCCATGATGAGCCTGAGAATCAGACGTTCGTTCGCCTGAGATAGACCGCGAGGAATCTTCAATGCAACGGCCGCGCGAGATCCTGCGACGTCGGAACCGACTGCGACGTCGGAACCGACTGCGACGTCCCCACCGCCCCACCGAACAAATTTAGGCGACTCAAGGGTGGCTGTTTGTCTGGTCACATCAATGCCGACGCCTGAAGGAAATTCAAAGCCGGCCTCCGAAACAACAGCAATATTGCCCACCGCTGGCGTCGTGAAGGCGATCTTTCGACCATCGTCCATAAACGTGACGGCGTCGCCTTCCGTGAGAATGTTTCGATTCTCCCCCTGAGTGCAGCAACAGACATGTCCAGCGGTCCGTTTCTGTACTATCGCGAGTGTTGAGCTTTCGTAATTGGACTCGATAACCCTCTGGAATTGTCTGCCGTCCATGTACTGACGCTGTTTCCACGACGGCGAGATGTTGTTCATCATCACTTAAGGCAAAGCTGGCAATTCTTTGTGCGCTGGGAACAACGGCTACCAACGGTGAAGGAACACTCGCGAGACTTGTGGCCGATTCATTCACATGCAAAATCGATTGAGCACAACGAAGCTGATAAGCAAGCATACTCACCGTTGAGTAGACATAAACGCGATCGCGTTCACTTCCGACACAGACCAATGGGGGTTCGTAACCGGAGTATGAGATTTCGACTGCTTTCTTTCCCGAAACAGCGTCCCACATCCTGATATTTTGTGGCTCCACGGAGGCTATCACCAGTGTTGAATCGGCGGCGAACGCGAGATCCCGCGGGCGACTCGGAGCTAAGGGCGACTGTTGCAGAACAAGCGTCTTCTCGCAAGTGCCTGAGTCCATCAGCACGGGCGGTTCTGTCCCAATGATCGCCAATGAAAGTCTTCGATCCGTCCCCAGAAGGTCGAGAGATCCGCCCGCCTCCGCGAGTTGAATCGGCTCCATCGAATCCTTGGTTGTTGCACGGAAGATATGTCCTTCGTGACTGGTGAGAATTCTACCATCCGGAAGCATGCCGAAATTGACGTTTCCATCGTAGTTAGTCACACGGTCAGTTTGGTCATCCACATTGAACACTCTTAAAGCCGGAGGCATCCGATACTCGACAATGAGTTGATGTCCATCCGGACTGTAGCGAATGCGATTGACATTCTTCTCCGGAAAGCGATGGTCGAAAAACACTCGAGGCGGGTCGCAATCAATCTGCCAGATCGTGATATTGCCGTTGCGAGTACCGACTGCGATCTGCTTGTCATCTGGAGAGAAATCCAGCGCCCACATGCCTTCACTGTTAATCGTGCCGGACCAAAGACCAAGATCGCTCAGTTCTGACTGAATTCCGTCCAGCGTCGTATCTGCCGAGCACTCACGAAACAGTTCAAAACTGACACGCGGCCGATTGTCTTCGTCCTGTCTGGTATTGATCCGATAGATTCGAACCTGACTTGGGTTCCCGGCGTAATCGCCGGCTGCGAGAAGTTTTCCGTCGTGACTGACAGCAATTGCGCGTGTGTTGGGGACGCCTTCAATTCGCCCGATTTCACGCATATCCTGAGTCACCAGCGTATCCGCGATCAGTGAACGTAATCCAACAAGATCTTTACCGTCAGCATCTGAGGCCGCAGCTTTCTCCAGCAGATCCAATGCTTCCCACGTCCAGCCGGCTTTGGGTTCCGGCTGCATCCTCACTTCACGCACTTTCATAATCGAAACAAAGTACTCCTGTGTTGCCGCTCGGGCTGCATTTGCGGCAGCCAGCTTCTCTGCCTGCTTGCGCCCCTGTTCTTCAGCCTGGTGAGCCGTCTCCGCCTTTCCTCTTGCATCAAAGTCGCGTTGCCGCTGAAGTTCTGCCAGTTGCAGTTGTTTTTGCTGCAGCAAGATCAGTGGAATCGCCGCTGCTATCACCGTCAGCAGCATGACACCCATGAGAATAGACGCGGCCGATGCAGGCCTGCGAAGACACCATCGCCATGCTCGCGCAACAGCACTTATCGGACGTGACTGAATCGGCTCACGATTGAGATACCGATTGAGTTCCGCAGCCAACTCACCGGCTGACTGAAATCGTCGCGAGGGGTCTTTCTCCAGACACTTCAAACAAAGTGTTTCAATCTCAATATCGACTTCCTGATTCAATCTGCGTGGCGAGACAGGCTCGTCTTCGTTAAGTTGTCGCAGAACTTCAATCGTAGTGCTCGCCTGAAACGGAGGACGACCGGTCACACAGCGATATAGTGTCGCCCCCAGCGAATACACATCGACCGTCGGTTCGACCACAGTGCGAAGTCCTCGAGCCTGCTCCGGGGCCATGTAAGCCGCGGTGCCCATAACTTGCCCTGTGCCGGTCAGATCCTGATTCGCGTCAATCAGCTTCGCAAGCCCGAAATCCATGAGACGCGGTTTGCCGTCAGGTCCGATCAGCACATTATGCGGTTTGACGTCGCGATGAATGACGCCATTCTGATGAGCATACTCCAGAGCCTCAGCGAGATCCCGACAAATGGCCGCCGCCTCGCGACAGGAAAGAATCTGTTCGCGAGCTTTCATTTCCAGATTCGGACCATCGACAAATCCCATCGAGAAATAGTGCAGCCCGTTGCATTCTCCCACGTCGTAGACGGGAACAATTCCATGATGATTGAGTCTTGCGGCCGCAGCAGCCTCGCCCTGAAAGCGTCTGATTTGTTCTGATCCGGCCAGATGAGGAGCGTGAATTGTTTTCAACGCAACAAGACGGCCAGCTCGAATCTGCCGAGCCTTATAAACAATCCCCATACCGCCTCGCCCGAGTTCCGACAGAATCTCGTAACCATCGATCTCCGGCTTTCCGATTCTGGCGTCGAGCCTTACCGTAACGCGTTCATGCTCTTTGCCTGCAGCGATATCATGTTCACCGACGATCGGAGTTTGTACGCCACCCGTCATCCAGGTAACGTCTTCTGACATCTGCTGCAGCTCGCCGGGATCGACACTCAGCAAAGCCGCATACTCATCAAGACTCGGCGCGGCCCCGTCACGTGCCCGACGATACTCGGCATCAACCGCCAGTAAATGAGGCAGTGCCATCCGTCGCAAATCATTTTCAACCTGCGAGGCAAAGAATGAACCAATATCCGGATCAGCCCCCGACCTCCACGCCTGCTCGAACGTATCACAAACCGCATCAAGTCTGGCAGCAACTTCAGGATTCATAACACCGGCTCACGGAGATTCATCGTCAAGCATCTTCCTGCTGAGAATAACAGGGGTGTTCTAGTTTCCCAACCGTGGCTCGGTCGATGCTGGCTCAGTCGGGGGCGAATCGCAGGGACAAGGCTGGAGGCGATGCGGCAGTGTGGAACCAGCAACGAAACTCGACACGACATCGCTGGAACCGTCCTCCGTTCTGCCCATGTCGTGAACGGTAAATGATCACGAATCAAAGCATGAGCTTGATTAAACAGCAGTAATTCTCGGCCAGATTATTCACGTGATCGTCCACCCCGAAGGAAAACAACGCATCGCTTTCAAAGCGGGTTGACTGGAGAAAAGCTGGGTGCGACTATCAACCTAGCATCGGCGACGAGTCTCTGCTGCAACAGGAACATGACCGAAACGTTGAAAAATCTCGCCGCTACTCCACACTTCATTTCTGGAAACATCCAAGTAGTCGACAGACATTGCCGGTGTCGTAAAGCATTTCCATACTGACCAGACGGTTGGCCTCGAAGTGGATTTTAATGAACCACCAGATCTCTAATGCCAAGTCGACAGATCCCGTTGGGGAACAGGATTTCATGAGAGTCGCTGCCTGAACACACGTTTCGTGAGTGGCGACGAAACACTGAGTTTGCTCGGGCAGAAAACGGACGAGCCTGAAAGTGGCGTTCAATTGATCACGAAACGACTCGCAGGCACCCGCTCCTTTCATGACGCCTGCGAAGGGAATCCCTAAGTCCTGACCCGCAACCCGAATTATAAACCGGGGATGAAGCAGATCGCTCAGTGCATCGGGAGGCGAGAGACTGCCGTTCAGAATAAAGGCAGCGATGTCTCTGGCGATCGAGTCGCGCGAAAACACCAGATCATCAGATGTCACCTTCTGTAAAGTGGTGCTCAAGGCTTCCGCCAGATCAGCGATGGTCGATTTTCTTAGTGGACCGGAGGCTTCCGCTTTTCTGATCAAACGATCACTGTAACCAGCCTTCTCCGCTAACTCTTCCTGCGTCAACCCGGCTGATTGTCTGAGCGTCTGCAGTCGCTGACCATTCACCGGTACGGTTACAGACGATGGCCTCTTCAACTGTGAGGTTCCGAAATCGATTTCGAGCCTGGAGTTGTCCATTGTGTTGTCGCTTCCCGTGGTGTGACGATTCAAAGAATCGCTGAATGCAGTTCCTCTGGTCCTGACATGGGATTCCAGGTCGCACAGGGCTCAACAAAATGAAGATCTTTTTGAGACTCTCAAAAAAACAGAAACTCTGGCCGTTTTCAGCCATTTTTACTAAGAACCGAACTCCTCCTTAGTGTGAAGGTTTGGCGAAGAATCTCGGCGATCAGGGCGACCGAGCGGCTTCATGAATACTCGAACGAGCGATGACACAGTGCCTGTTCGGGTGGAAGATTGTCGCTGCCGGACCTGCAGTATTTCGGCACGGCATCAGTGGGGCAGAATGGTCTGGCATCCTGCGGCCGGAAACTCAATCATAGAAGACGACTAATGCTGGCCGCATGCATCTGCAAAGCGGTTTTGAGCCTGCTGCCGAAGGGCGGTGCTCAAGTCGGAGAGCGGCCACAGCGACGATTTGGATTTCGGATGACAATTGCCGTCGAGACGCGGAGAGAATTGTGAGACGGCGAGTATGTTTTTGGGGCGTCACTTTGTAAGAAGGGGAGATAGTTCATTCTCGGTTTGCGTTTTGATGGACTGTGCAGGGAGCAAGAAATGACGAAGCCCGATGAGAACACAACACCTTCGCATCTTCCCGCCGCAGGTGCCGACATCGTCAGTTCATTACCAAGGAAGCAGGCATTTCCAGTCTCGGTTGATTCCGTCGAGGTGCGGCAAACATATATCTCCGAGGTTTTTCTCGGGGATAACGTCGTCTACAAAGTGAAGAAACCAGTCAAACTTCCGTTCCTTGATTTCTCAACCGTGGAGCTGCGACACCACTTCTGCGAGGAGGAAGTTCGCATCAACAGTCCCTGGGCTCCGGGGATCTATCTGGGTGTTGTGCCGATCACGATTGATGCTGACGGGTATCGATTTGAGGGCGATGGGCCGGTCGCAGACTGGGCGGTCAAGATGCGGCGTCTGCCGGAAGACGTGACTCTGCGGTCTCGTCTGAATCGAGGCGACCTCACCAAACACGACTGTGAACGGGTTGCACGTCGCATTGCCGAGATTCATCGAACAGCAACTCCTGCGTCCGGCAATGACGCAGCAAACGCGGTTACGACGTTTCGCTCTCAATTGAATGACAATTGGCAGTTCGCGGAACAACTCCCGGGCGGCATTGTCGATCGTGAAGTGATGGAAAGAATTCGAAGTCTCTCCGATCAGTGGCTGGACCGTTCCGGTGATCTTTTGCTCCAGCGAGCGAAGCAAGGTTTGGTCCGAGACGTCCATGGCGATCTGCGGCTTGAACACGTCTTCTATTTTCCGGAGTCATCGCCGCCTCGAGATATCGTGATTCTCGATGGGATTGAATTCGATCCCGGACTTAGACTGATCGACGTGGTGGCCGACATCGCATTTATGACGATGGAGTTATCGTTCGTGGGGCGACGCGATCTGGCTGAGGCATTTGCAGACGCTTACTTCACAGAATCGGGTGACTCGACAGGCCGGGATGTTCTTCCGCTCTTTGCCGCCTATCGATCTGCTGTGCGAGCGAAAGTTGCGGCGATCCTGGCGACTGAGTCGGAAGTTCCTGAGGCTGACCGCAACAACGGGCTGACACGATCCCGATCTCATTGGTTATGGTGTTTGTCAGAACTGGAAACACCGGGGCTGCGTCCTGCATTGGTCCTGGTGTCGGGACTGCCCGGAACCGGGAAGTCAACGCTGGCTCGTTCGCTGGCGGAGAAGGCACACTTCGAAGTCATTCGGTCCGATGTGATTCGCAAGCAAATCTTTACCGCCGAAAGCTCAGAGCAGACAGGTTCGTTGTACACATCTGACAGAACTCAGCGAATCTATGATGAATGTCTACAGCGGGCTGGTCGATTGCTTCAAGCCGGGAAACGCGTCATCATTGACGCGACATTCCAGCGTGATCAGGATCGTCGGACTTTTCTCCAATTAGCGATCGATTGTGGATCTCGCGCTGCCTGGCTTGAATGCACGGCGCCAGCGGAGATCACCAGACAACGTATTGATGCACGCCATGGCGATGCGTCCGATGCAGACTGGTCGGTCTATCAACTAGTCAGCTCACGCTGGCAACCAGCATCGGAACAGACGGAGCGTTTTCATCAACGAATCGAGACGGGGTCGTCTGGTGAATCAGCCTCTGATGCCGCGATGATCGTTCTGAGACAGTCAGGGATCGTTGATTGATCAATATCAAATGCTGATCCCGCAAGCCTTGCCGAGATTCATTGAAGCCTGTTACGATCGGGACGTATGCAGGCGAAGTGCACTGGAAACCACAGTCGACTTTTCTCTGCACTCGCTGCTTAATTGCACTTTGATGTTTGGATACATCTCTTGCCTGCTTCAGACGGACACTCGAAAACGCCAACCCTGGACTCAGTGTTTCCGTTGCCGTTGTCTGACTTTGAATACTACATGTTGCTGGATGATCGGCCGACTCATCCGATGGTGTTCGTGATGGTTGTCGATGTCAGCGGGCCATTGAGTGAAGCTTCATTACGCGAATCTTTGAGCCAGCTGATTCAGTCGCATCCGTTGCTGAACTGTCGAGTTGAGAAGCGTGCGCAAGCGGGTTGGTGCTGGGTTCCCTTTTCGACACAGCCTTCTGTTCTGAACTGGGAGAATGTCACCGCGGATGCCGTGCGTGAATTCGTGCCTGTGGTTCGAAGCCTGGATATCCACTCGTCGCCGGGAATTCACTTGCACGTGAAAGCTGCGGAATCCAGTGCTCGCATTGTCCTTTGGTTGCATCATGCGTGCTGCGATGGCATTGCGGCGCTGCAGCTTGTGGGCGAATTGATGGCTCGATACGGACAACGAACGGCAGAACCCGGTGCAAAGCAGCCCGAGTTTCCACCTGTCGATATTCGCAAGTTGCGGGAGCGGGAAAATTACGAAACAGGCGACGCAGCCACGCGACGGCAAAAGCGATCTCTGGGACGCATCATCGGGAAAGTTTCAAGGCTCCTGTTGCGAGCACCAGTAATCCTCGCCGGGTCCACAGATCTGGCCAGCAGGCCATTGCCAGGCACACCGCACGATGCGGAGCGTTCTGTCGCTCATGCCGCGGGATCATCATTGTTCGCGATCCAGAGTGCAGTGATCTCAAAGACAACATACCGCGCGCTGCGGGCCGTCGCGGCGCAGCAGGATGCTTCTATCAATGATCTGTTTATCAGAGAAATGATTCTGCAGATTCGTCAATGGAATCGACGCGGCGGAGTATCGTTCGGCCGACGCTGGATCCGTCTTGCGATACCGCTCAGCATGCGAACCAATTTGCATGACAATATGCCAGCCGCGAATGTGGTGAGCTACGCTTTGGTCACTCGCCGGGAGAAAGATTGCGCAGATCCCGCCGAACTGCTGCGATCAATCCATCAACAAACCAGCGATGTGTTGTACAACCGCGAGGGCATTGTTTGTCTCAAGCTGTTCAGGATTCTGCGTAAAATCCCTGGAGCAATGAAAGCCTTTCTGAGCTTCAAAACAGTGCTGAGCACCATGGTACTGGCCAACGTCGGAGATATTCGCAAGCGGTTCAGCGGTCGATTTCCCCTTCTGCGGGGCAAATGGGTCGCTGGCAATATTGTCGTGGAACAGATGCACGGTGTCGCACCGGTACGTCCTAATACTCGAATCTCGATGTCGATCGGCGATTACGCGGGCGAGCTTTCGATCAGTCTGCGAGCAGACAGTCTCGCCATCGACGCCCAGCACGCAAACGAGTTTCTTTGTGAGTATGTCTGCCGACTTCAGGATCTTGCGACCAATCCAGCGTTCGCGACGCCCGATGAAGTCGACGCCGGATAGATCAAGTCGCCGCCCAATAAGGGTTCAGACGACCTGGCGGAATGAACCGTTATGGGGCGAGTTTTGCGGGGCGAAGAAATTTCTCAACATTTATTTGACGCACCGCATCCTCGACCTATGTTTCTCTGGCTGACGCGGAAATCGACTCACGGAGTGCAAGCGATGACCACAACGACAGCAAAGAAATACCATTCGACTTAACAGCGCGGTAAGGAAAGCTAGGAGCTTTGAGGGGACCTTGCCGCGCTGTTTATTTTTGCGCGCGCTTACCGCTTTCAGGCCACAAACACCCCCGAGTGGTAGAATACGTCAACTGAGCTGACTTTTCTGATTTTTCCGTAAAGTCCGACTTTGACGATTGCCGATGACGACCGACAGGCGATCCTGCGCCGTCAGTTTTCTGCAGGATCGAAGACAGCTCTCCTGCCGGCGAAACACGGATGAACGCTAACAACTCGTTCCGAACATCAATCACCGTACTGACTGTCGCTACGATCGTCGGCTGTGTCGTGATTTTGTTCAGTGGCCTTTCGCAGTTTCGACTTCGCTCCCTCAGCGATGATAAAGCGATGGTCTCTTCTGCAGATCAGAAGCTCCGAAATCGCTTTGGCGAATTCTACCCGGCTGAACGCCGAATTCCTGCCGCTGAACCCGGCGTCGCCTCGACGTCAACCAACAAAGCGGCTCAAAACGTTATCCATAGCGCTTCCCAGAGCAGCACGTTCAATGAAGTCGTCACGACGACATCAGATTACGACAACTCGGAATACGATAGCGCTGAAGTGTTGACTTCATGGACTTCCGGAACGTCAGCCGGAACGCCTCAGGTTTCCGTGCCAGTCACGATCAACGTCAATAGCGGCGATCTGATGGCGACGCTGATTGAGACTCGAGAAAAGCTGGCCGAAATGAAGGTGCAGCAGTCCGCACTCCGAGACGACCAACGAGTTTTCTCTTATCAGGTCCACAAGAGCGGATCGAGTAGCATCAAGAGCTCCGACATTGGTGCTGCCGTCGCAGAGTCATCAGTAGTCCGTGCGACAAGTTCCGAAAGTAGTGTCCCAGAACCAGCAACGTCGCCAGCTGTAAAGGCTGAAACTAAGGCGAAAGGGAACTCATCACCGGCTCCAAAAACTCAGGAGTCCAACATCGAGGAAGATGTCTCATTTGAGCCCATCGCTCCACCTCAGATGCCTGCTGCGGAAGCAGAAGACAACACGACAGTGCCAGTAATCGAACCGATCAGCTACTTCGTCGAAGAGACGGTCGATGAATCGCCTCGCGTGACACATTCAACGCGGGCCACTGAATCGACTCGAGTAAGACAAGCAACCAGAGTCACAGAAGAGTCCGTGGTGCAGTTTGCTCCGCTGGATGATGTCGAGCCGAACTCCGAGGCACCGGCTTCACTGCCGGAACTGAGCTTTGAGCAGTCGTTGCCAGAGGAATCTTCCGATGTTCCGGTGCTAAGCATCGATAGCAAAGCCATAGCGATCGAAGCCAGCAAAAGCGATGCGGTAACGACCAACTCAAAAACAACATCCGCCGAACCGACTCTCTCCGACTTTTTTGCCGCTGAGGCCAATCCAAGTCCTGCGCAGCACAAAGCATCTGAGCAGGACGTAGCAGCGGCCGGCCAAACCGAAGCATCATCGGCCATCAGATCAGCACGAACACGCCAGGAACTTTCAAAGACTTTTGCGGCTGTGCGAGGGCTACCGCCAGAAGATTTGTTTGGTGACCGAGAAACGGCATTTGTAAAGCCAATGGACCCCGCAGAGCCTGTCCCGCAAACGCCGGTGCCGGAAGTGCCTTCCACTGAAGTGCCAATGCCGCCCGTCGCTCTCGAGAGTTCGAGTTTGGCATCGACTGCAGACTCCTCCGACAATGGGAAAGCCTCCACAACATCTCCTCCGACGATCTCATTCATCGAATCGGCTGGTGATCGTTTGGTAGTCCATCCAACAAGCGCCGCATCTCCAGTGGAACTGGAATTTGGTGAACCTTCAGCCCCAAGCCCGGGGCTGTCTCAGAGCGAGAACCCTGGTAGCCCGATGACACCGTCGATGCCGCTTGCAGACCAGAAACCGGAACGCTGGCACAAGTATCGCTCTCGGATCCATGAGAAGTACGGCTCTTCTCCGTCGACACCTGTGCCGCCGGTTCCTGAAATTGCAGTCAGCGAAATGCCTGAACTGCCCGGTTCGTCGATCATGGAGCCCGCACTGATCCCGCCTGTCATCGACAATTCATTGGCCGAATCGGGACTGGATAGTTCTGACATTGGCAACACGATCACGGATTCTCCATTGATGATTCCGGATGAAGACGGAACAACTGAGATTGCAAGGAAGAGTGACTCCGAGAAACTCAGTTCGTCATCTCTGCCGCCAATACCTGAACTGGCTCCGGTTCCGGTGCTGGGAGAGAAGTCCACTCATGCGGGGAATAAGGCCCAGGACAGTTTGGTCTATGAACCACAGCCCGTAATGGACCGAATCAATGAGATCCATTCGGAAATGAACTCTATACCGTCACCGATGGTCTCATCCGCGTCACCGATGATGCCTCCACGCACGATGCCGCAGAAGTCCGGGAGCAAGCTGCCGTTTGCGACAACGTTCCGAAGAATCCATAAGCGAGTCGCATGGATGTCAGATGCTCTGCATTCACCGGAAGAGAAGACGGCGCAACACAGCCCCTACGGGCCAAGCTCTCCAACGATGAAACGCGGCCAGCGAGGCCTTCCCCGGGCGACTCAGAAGCATGGCCCGGCTGTAGCGAAGAAGTCTTCACCTTCGCAGCCGATGCAACTTCCAAAGTTGACGCTGCCAAAGTTCACCGTTCAGAATTTTGCATTGCCAAATGTCAATTTCCAGCCCCTACAGGCCCCGTCGCTTCAGATGCCGATGCTGGATACTCCTGACTGGCTGGCTTGCCCGCCTGACGTATTCGCCCCGGTCCGCAATTCGACCACATTACACCGAGTGATGTCGACGGTGCAGTTTGCAGGACAGCCGCAGGTTCTGAAGTGATGTAAATCGAAGAACGGTCTCGTTGACTGCTAAATTACAGGGAATTTCCATCGTGATCACTCCCACCGCAGTGTTCTCAGTGTCGGGATGGTCGAGCCGCCTCTGGAAATAGTTTCCCGTCCAAACTACGATCTTCTGCCTGTCTAGCCAACGTCCTGTGTCGCTGAAGCATGAGAGCCCGCTGCAATGCCAAAGGTTAAGTTTGTCAACGAGAAAGTCACGGTTGACGCAAACCAGGGAGATGACCTCCGGACGGTCGCCCGTAAGAATGGTGTTCAGCTTTATTCAGGGCCGCACAAGATTGTGAACTGCATGGGCATGGGAACATGCTGCAGTTGCAATGTGATCATCACCAAGGGCAAAGAGAACGTCTCCAAGAAGGGCGTTCTGGAGATGCTTTGGAAATGGTTGAATCCTCTGCTTGGGCTAAAGATCTTCAGCAATCCAGAGAAGGAAGTTCGACTGGCCTGTCAGACCCGCGTGTCTGGTGACGTTGAGGTGGAAACTCATCCTCCGATCAACTGGCACGGCGAAAAGTTCTGGAACTGATTCTCCGCCAGAATAATGAAATCCGGTGGGATGTTGCGGTTCTGCGCTTGAAAGCGCTAGGTTAGTGATTGAGTTTGTCTGTCCCGGATGGGGCAGGAAATCGAAAACATCGATCTTTCTGCTTCACTGAACAACCCGGTTTGTGAGCTGTGTGATTCATCTGTGGTGAAAATGCCATTCTGTTTTTGACCACAGATAGCACTGATTTTACGGATAAGGCTGCAGTCAGAGCGTCACTCGAAGCCCGTGCATCTGGCCCAATATCGCGCTGTCCAGTTAGTAAAGGTCCCTTGGCTGAAGCACCTTCAGCAACATGCCTTGCCCGAAGGACTCTTAGTAAGGTGCAGTGTGCGGAAATTCAGCTCAGGCAGAAGTCAGGCATCATCTTCTGTAAGCCTCACTGACCGGGGTTGATCCGAATTAAGGGCCGGTCCCGGAATAACTTCCGGCTTGCATCAATTAGCGACTCTATCGGTGTGCCTGTGTTCGCTAAGGCTCACTTGTCACACCCTACGAAAGAACAGAGCAATTTGTAGGGTGTGACAAGTTCGCGCTAGCGGACGCAGGCACACCACAGACGGAAGTTGTTTCGAACCAGTTCCTAAGAACTCAGTATCCACTTATTACACGGTCCTGGTTGCATTGATTCCGGACTTGAGCTTCAAAGCTCGTCAATCAGATAGACCGTCAGCGATCTCGCGCCGTGGGCTCCGATCACCAGAGATTGCTCGATATCAGCGGTCTTGGATGGGCCGGAGATGAACCCTGCGAAACGATGCTCACCAATCTTGATGCGAGCGTACGCTTCGTGCATGTTGTTGACGATCTGCGACGCCGGAACGACCAGAGAAATGTGCTGTGGGATAAAGTAGAGCACTCGATGATGGACCGTATCGTCCGTCACCCAGATCGCCCCGTTCTCCGCCACGCAGAAGTGACCTCGCAGAACCGCGTAATCGACGTTCTCCAATTGATGGGGATCGTTAATCGCTTTCAAATCGAACGTCGTGTCACCAAGTCCCGGAACCATCGTACAGCGAACTTTGCCCCTGGCCCACGGCTCCAGAGTTCGCAAATGAGCATCGGCTTCGGCGACGGTCTTCACATGCACCGTCTGACCGCCAACGAACTTCAGGACCTCTGAAAATCGAGCTTCTCGATCCTCAAATGTCTGCCACGGCCCGGTGGCGTCCAACTCCGGCAATGGGGCAGACTGCGGCAACGCCGCGCGGATTTTGGCGAGGATTGTCTCACGAGACGATTTAGGGGCTTTTGCAATCATGACTTACCACCGCCCTTCTGTTTCTGGCGTTCGGCGTACTGTTGCCGGAATGATTGCTTCGGAGCATCCGGGAGGTCGCGTTGCTTGCCCCACGCATTCAACGGATTGTAAATCAGGAATCGCGGCATGAAACGCAGCGAAGTTCGAGCAATCCCGCCGAGCAGATTGAAGAGCCACGTCCGCGACATGACTCCCGAGACAATTTTCATGGACAGCTTCTTGGAGGTTCCGATCAGGCGTTTGTTGTCAAGCAGTTCGCGCAACGTAAACAACTGCTGATGAAGATCGATTTTTACCGGGCAAACATCAGAGCACGATCCGCAAAGCGTGCACGCAAACGGCAGTGTGTTGTGTTTCTCAGGAGTCTGGAGCGGTGTCAGAATGGACCCGATTGGACCAGGCACTGTGGCTTCGTAACTATGGCCGCCGCTGCGACGATAGACCGGACAAGTATTCATGCAGGCTCCGCAGCGAATACAGTCAAGGCTGCGACGAAACTCAGGAGATTTCAAGATCTCACTACGACCGTTGTCAACGATCACAACATGCATCTCACAGCCGGGCTGCGGACCATGAAAATGCGATGAGTAGGTGGTCACCGGCTGACCGGTGGCCGAGCGAGCCAGGAGCCTCAGAAAAACGCTCAAGTCTTTCGCTCGAGGAAGCAGTTTTTCCATTCCCATACAGGCAATATGAATTTTCGGCAGACCAACTCCTAGGTCCGCATTGCCCTCGTTTGTGCAGATCACGATACCGCCAGTTTCTGCAATGGCGAAGTTGACGCCGGTCAATCCTGCATCCGCACGGCAGAAGCGCTCCCGCAGGTGATTTCGAGCCGCTTCAGTGAGATAATTCGGATCTGACGCGCCCTTTTCTGTTCCCAGATGCTCATGAAAACATTCGCCGACTTCTTCTTTGCGAATGTGAATTGCAGGCAGCACAATGTGGCTCGGAGTTTCCTTGCGAAGCTGCACAATGCGTTCGCCAAGGTCCGTGTCGACGACATCAATGCCGTGTTCTTCCAGAAACGGATTGAGATGACACTCTTCGGTCAGCATCGACTTGCTTTTGACCAGTCGCTTAACGCTGTGACGCTTCAGAATACTGAGCACAATCTCGTTATGTTCATGCGCATCCGCGGCCCAGTGCACCACGATCCCATTCTTCGTCGCATTGGCTTCGAACTGTTCCAGATACTCGGCCATACGCGACTGGGTATGACGTTTGATGTTGGAGGCTGTTTCACGAAGCAGTTCCCATTCAGGAACGCTGGACGCCATGCGGTCGCGTTTCTCACGCACAAACCACAGCGCCTTATCGTGCCACTGCGCACGTTCGCGGTTGTCGACGAATGCCTGAGCTAAAGCGGGATGTGCCATGGTGGTTGTTCAGAAACCGAAAAAAACTAACACAGGAAACAGCATTTCCGTCGGCGGAGCGACGGGCGTACGGTACACCCGTCGCTCCGCCGACGGGAATTCATTCTTCAGGTCGCAACTTTTGTAACGCCAATCGCCTCCGCCATGATCTCGGCAAAGTGCATGACTCGCATTGGGATCTTACGCCGGCGAATGATGCCTTCCAGGTGCATCAGGCAGGACATGTCGCCCGCCGTCAGAACTTCCGTCCCGGAACTGACATGGTCGTTCACGCGATCGTCACCCATCATGCACGAGATCGCTTCTTCGGCGACAGCAAATGTTCCGCCGAATCCGCAGCATTCGTCACGACGAGACAACTTTGAGAACCGAATCCCCTCGAGCCCCGTCAGCAGCGATTCCATCATGCTGTCGCGAGGCTTCATAACTTCAGAAGACGGACCCAGCCGAAGCTCACGCAGCCCATGGCAACTTTGATGCAGCCCAACCTGATGCGGAAACCGGCCGGGAACGCTGGAGACCTTCAGTACCGTCGTCAGGAACTCGCTCAGCTCCAAAGTTCTGCGGCGCACCGTGGCTGAGCGTTCATCGTGATGATCACACAGATGGTCATAGTGATTGCGCACCATCGAAACGCAACTGCCGGACGGTGCGACGACGTATTCGTAACCATCAAACGTGTTGACGAATTTTTCGGCCAGCGGCGAGCTTCATCCATACAGCCGCTGTTCGCCATCGGCTGCCCGCAGCACGTCTGCGCTTCGGGGAATTCCACCTGGACGCCGAAATGTTCCAGCACCGCCACCGTTGCCATCCCAACATTAGGATAGAACTGGTCGATGTAACACGGGATGAACAACGCGACTTTCATTCGATGTGCTCGGAAGCCTTGGCAGGCCAAGCCCGTCGGCGGAGCGACGGGAGTACCGTACACCCGTCGCTCCGCCGACGGGCTTAATTCTTCAGGCCGACATCCATCCACTTAAGCCAGATAAACCCCATTCGCCGCGGCAACACCAGCACCCGGAGACGGCTTCACACCTTGCTTATTCAGACACTGTTCCAACGCCGCAAGGAAGACCAACACATTCGACTTCTTCGCGGCATCACCCATCAAACCGATACGCCAGGTTTTGCCCTTCATCGGACCAAGCCCGCCGCCGATTTCGATCCCGAATTCATTCAGCAACTGCCCTCGCACCGCCGCATCATCGACGCCGTCCGGAATCAGCACCGAGTTCAGCATCGGAAGAGACACGTCGGCCGCTACGGAATACTGAATTCCCATTGCATTCAGGCCAGCCTTCAACGCCAAGTGATGCAAATGATGACGTGCGTAACGGGCTTCCAAACCCTCTGCCAAAACCAATCGCAATGCCTGATGCAAGGCGTAATTCATGTTGATCGGGGCGGTATGATGATACGCTCGGTTATTACCCCAGTAATTTCTCAGCAGACCAATGTCCAGGTACCAGCTGGACACTTTCTTTTTGCGATTGTCCATCGCTTCAAGAGCCTTAGGCCCGAAGGTCACCGGTGACAATCCCGGAGGACACCCGAGACACTTCTGTGAACCACTATAGGCTGCATCGATCTGCAGACGATCAATCTCGACAGGAATTCCCGCCAACGAAGTCACACAATCGACCAACAGCAGTGCGCCGGCGTCATGAACGATTTTGGCGATCTCCTCCAGAGGCTGCTTGGCCCCGGTGCTGGTTTCCGCGTGAACGACTCCAACGACTTTGGGCTGTGACTTTTTGATCGCGGCAGCGAATTCTTCCGGAGAAAAGACTTCTCCGAACGGCCGCTCAATCTTCGTCACTTCCGCACCCACGCGTTCCGCGACTTCCGCCATCCGACCGCCGAACACCCCGTTCACACCAACAACCATACGGTCGCCGGGTTCGATCAGATTCACGACGCAGGTTTCCATCCCGGCACTGCCTGTGCCGCTGATCGCCATGGTCATGTGATTGGTCGTCTGGAACACCTCCCGCAGCATGGACTGCACTTCGTCCATAATCTTCAGGAAATACGGATCAAGATGTCCCACGGTTGGTGCGGCCATCGCAGCCAGAACGCTCGGGTGAATATCGCTGGGGCCGGGCCCCATGAGAACTCGCTGAGGTGGACAGATTTGTGGGAAAGTCATCGAGAAAACTCGGTCAGGAGGTGTGGACGTTTCGAAAAGGGATCTCTCGGTCAGAAACCGAGGATAACATGCTGCCGGCCATCAACAAGCGATTCCCGAAACGTTGTCAGGAATTCGCCTGGCTCAGAAATCGTAGTTTTCCCCATCAGTAATAAGCATTCTGACCGAACCACGCAGGTCGACCAGAAAGCAACGCACGTTCAGATCCCAAAGCTCCGGCTTTCCGCCCTGAGCTTTGCGAAGTTCGCAGTGTTCGATAATCTCGTCGCGGAGCAATCCGGCATATTTCCGATGAGCTTCCTCCTCGGCGTTCTGCCCTTCCTGCGTATCCGAAAACTCAAATTGCGGTCCCAGAAAATGCGCATAAGCCCCGCAATTCCGGTGTTCCATGATATAAACATCATGAATATCGTGAAGCTGGACCGCGATATCCAGATGCTGAAAAAACACTTCTCGCCACGCGACATGAGTCGGCTGCATGACCCCCAGGGCGGCTCCCGCAAAAACAAGCTGATCGTAGCGATTGATAAGATTATCGCCCTCCATAAACTGGCCAAGGTCGTCAATCAACCGCAAGTCCATGCAACTCAGCATCAGCACGTTTTTTCGAGGAGCTGGATAGGGGCGACGTTCCGGACCTCGACGATGAATTTCCATGTTCAGCTTTCTGCGGGATAACTTCGTGCAAATGTGATACTCTTCCCAACGACACGGGCACAATCCTGTCTATTCAAGGGAAGTTTGTGCGGAGTATCGGTTAGTCACTATACCAATTACGAACTTCCTGCCGGAGAATTTTGATATGGTCTGCGATCACCTGAAAGAACTATTTGAGCTATGTGAAACTCATCAGCTCAAAATTGCCGGACCCGATCTGATCCGCATCGTCTGCAAACAGTGCGACAAGCATGAAGTCTGCCCTTCGATGCTGATGGACGAGTATGACGCTCGATACGAAGAGGAGTCGGGCTCACCGAAAAACGTGCAATTGACAATCCCGCCCGCTCGTTCAAACAGCGAATCTCAGGACAAGGCATGACTGAACCACTGCATTTTATGATGGGCCAGTTCAAGGCTCCGATTCCTCAGGATCGCTTTTACTCGCCGCGGCATCTGTGGCTGAAGGAAATCGCGCCCGGACGTTTTCAAGTCGGCTTCACGGCTTATTCGCTTCGGCTGCTCCAGGATATTTATTTCCTTGAATGGTCAATTGACCCCGAAACCATCGTTCGCGACAAACAGGAGATCGGCGAAATCGAAAGCGCAAAGGCCGTGTCGTCGATGTTTCCTCCTTTCGCCGGCAAGGTTGTGGCCTTTAATCCGCGGCTTTTGAGCGATCCTTCCGGGATAAACGCAGACAATTACGGAAACGGATGGCTGTATGAGTTCGAAACGAACCAGACTCCGCTTTCTGCGGCCGGGTACATTGAGTTTTTGAATTCCGCCTGGGATGATGCGCAGAAGACAATCAAAGGGCAGGTTAACGAGTCATAAAGGCCGTTATAGTGCAGGGATCAAATGGCAGGCAGCACAGTTACCGTCGTTATCAGTCAGGCTCAGGGACGCAATCCGATCAAGCGTCAACTTGAAGAGGATATCGCGACAGCTCTCATCGCAGAACCTGGTATTGATGTTTCGCTGGTTCCTCATCTTTATGACATGTCGCAGGATCACTCCGGCATGCTGTTTCTGCGTTCCGTCCCGGGCAACGTGGTGGTTCTTGGCTGGCTGTATGAACGAGCGATCCGGTGGACTCTGGATCGAGCAAACATCCGTGGCAAGGATGGGATGACTTTGCTGAAGTCGGCTGATGAAGAATCGGACGACGACGAAGAAGAAGAGGACACTCGCCAGTACAACGGCATCGGCAGTGTCAACGTGCCCAATCGCCGCGTCTACTGCATTGATATGCGAGCTTCCGAGAGTGCTGACGCCTTTGTCCGCGAGATTCGTCGCATCTCCGAAGAGAACTCCGTGCAGACCGTCGATCTCATGAGCTGGATTGGCGGGTCTCCTCAACCGGAACAGCTTCAACGTTACCTGCAGCCCGAGCGTCTTCTGGAAGCGCGCCGAGCGTTTGATAGTGGCTCAGCGACGCACGTCGATAAGGCGACTCTGCCGGAAGACACAGGCCGTCGCTGGTATCCGGTGATTGATTACAGTCGCTGCACAAATTGCATGGAGTGCATCGACTTCTGCCTGTTCGGTGTTTACGGCGTCGACGCTCTCGATCGTATTCTGGTTGAACAACAGGACAACTGCAAAAAAGGCTGTCCGGCGTGCAGTCGAGTTTGCCCGGAAAATGCCATCATCTTTCCACAGCACAAACAACCGGCGATTGCGGGTGCCGAAGGCGAAGTCAGTGGTCTCAAAATTGACCTGACAAAACTGTTCGGTGGCGACAGCGGCGAATCGGCGGTTGAAATGGCCATCAAAGAACGCGACCGCGAACTGATTCTGGATGGTCGCGAAGCCGTCGGCATGTCGGTCGGCATCAAGCAGAAGGTCCGGGAAGAAATGGACCAGCTGATTGCCGATCTGGATGCGCTGGAGTTTTAGATCGCTCCTTCGTTTAACGGCAAGCCGCCGGCGTCAGCGTCCTCGCTTGACGCCGAGTTTCAAGGCTCATCAATCGCGATCGATCGAGCCATCAACGCTCACATACCACTCACCGTGCGGTTCGCGCCGTTACGCTTTAAGAGCACAGCCCCGACAGGAAATCGCCACTCATGAGTAAACTGATTCTGGGACTGGATATGGGCACCACCAGCATTTCGGCGGTTGCTCTGAATGAAGCCGGTCGAGTTATCCACGCGGTGACTAAAACTCATCACGCAGCAATCGAAGGACTGCCGAGTGATTACGCGGAACAGAATCCAGAACGCATCCGCGCGACGGCGTTCGCGGCATTGAAGAATCTCAGCGAACTCTGCCACGGTTATGAGTTCCAGGCGATTGCATTGACCGGGCAAATGCACAGCACCGTCATTCTTGACGGCAACGGCCAAGTGACAGGCAATGTCATCACATGGCAGGATCGCCGCTCCGTCTCTGAAGGTGCACAGAAATTCTTGTTGACGGAACTGCAACAGCGTGCGACCAATCAGGCGATGCTGAATACCGGCTGCCGCTTGTCTCCCGGATATCTTGGCACCACGCTCTTCGCGATGCGCCGACTGAAGCAATTGCCGAACAACATCGGATCGGTCTCATTCGTCGCCGACTGGATTGGAAGCTGCCTCACCGGGAACGCGCCGGTGACAGAGAGATCACATGCCGCATCATCCGGCCTGTTTGATCTCGTCGCCGACGACTGGAGCGACGCGTTATTGCAGGCCGCCGAGATTCCTCGCGAATGGTTGCCGCAAGTGGCCGACAGCGGAGCCATTGTGGGGACACTAGGTTCTTCAATCGCTGCCGAACTTGGTTTGCCGGCGGCACTGCCTGTGATCAACGCAATCGGTGACAATCAGGCGTCCGTGTTAAGCGCTTTACCGGATCAGGACGGTTCAGTGCTGATCAACATTGGAACGGGCGGACAGATTGTCTGGCGAATACCGACGTTTAGCCGGCAACTGCCGCTCGATACTCGCATTCTGCCTGGCAATCCGGATCTCGTGACCGGCAAGGCCACACCGCAGTTTATGATTGTCGGCGCGGGCTTGTGTGGTGGCGATGCGATCGCGTGGGTCAATCGCACGATTCGCCGCTGGCTTTCAGATTTCGGAAGCATCGTCAGCGAAGAAGCGATCTGGGACCGACTGCAGCAATTGGTGGCTCAGGAGACACCTTCTCCGGAACTCACTAGCGAACCGTTCTTCCGGGGAACTCGCTACGAGCCCGATCGTCGCGGTGTGATCAAAGGAATTAACGTCGACAATCTGAGCCCCGCTCATCTGCTGGCGAGTGTGCTCACTGGGATCGCTCAATCGATGTCCGACGTCTGGTCAACATCGCCGCAGAGTTCCGCAAGTCCTCTGCAACGAGTCGCCATGGCGGGCAACGCGGTTAAACACAACCCGTTACTGGTCGATGCCGTGCGAAAACATTTCGGGGTTTCTGTCCAGGTTGCTCGCCATTCCGAAGAAGCAGCAACCGGTGCCGCAATGCTGGCGGGAGTTCACCTGAAAACCTGGAGCACCATCGAAGACGCGCGACAAGCGGTTCAACGCTCTGCCGAATCCTGAGCCGCCAGCGTGTTCCGGATCACGTTTTCAACAGCCTCATGAGGAGACGATCTTCGTGCAAAGAATTCATGCAAAGAAGTAGTCTCAGGGTTCTTATCGCACATGCTCCACGGGCTGATCATCGATGGGCCGCGGCCATGTTCGCTGGCGATTGATCACCATCTTGCGCTGAGCCGCCTCGATCAACTGTAACGGCGAAATTCCCGCGCGTCGGGCGGCATCCAGAATCAGCAGAAAGCAGTCCGCATACTCCTCGATATCGTTCGGAGCCGCCTGAGTTTCCACGGCTTCCTTCTCGAGATGTCGCAGCGCTCCCAATGGACCGCGTTCCTGATCCGTACCGAACGTAGCCTGCGACCATTCTGACTGATCCTGAGCGAGGGACGACAGCAGTTCGCCCAGAGTCGTATTGTTGTCTGATCCTGGCATAAAAATGGAGTCCATCAAAGGTGATGATGATCTGTGTGCGATCAAGCTGAGCCCGAATGGCGTGGATTTAAGCAATTCATTGATGTCCAGCGTTCTTCCGTCGAGCTTGTCTCGTGGGAGGACACAACTGGCAGCTACGATTTGAGACGAATCGCGCCAAGGCGCTCCGTTTCGGGTTGTGTTTCGCAGCGTAGCTGCGGCAGCATTTAGCCCCAGGCTTCAGCCTGGGGTGGGATGCGAAAACACGATCCATCAGCCGTGAAACGGCGACAGCGATGTTTTTTTAACGATATCAACACATTTCTGTCGCCGTTTCACGGCTAAATGTTCATTTTCAAACGTCTTCCCCCAGGCTAAAGCCTGGGGCTAACTGCTGCCACCTCTACGAGGCGAAATTAGAACGACAGTTGTCCCACTAAATCTCGTTGCAGTACCAAAGTTTTCTCACCTCAGGACAAGCCCCATTGTGGCAAGTCGAGCTTAAGTCCACGCCATTGAGGCTGAGCCCTGAGATGACGCCACGTGGGGCAACTTGAACAACTGAAGCCGCAATGTCCTGAAAGCTCCGACAAAGCCGGTCTTTCTTTTATCGCCCCATACTCTGCCCAGATGGCTTTCGGGACTTTGTCGCTTTCAAATCGTAATTGTCTTCACCAACAATCTCCGCCAGCGCCGTCAACAGTTCCGGTCCGATGTTGACTTTGCATTCGTTGCTGGTGGTCAGAATATAACGCAGCCGTGAACCGGCTCCGGAATCATTCTCAGACTTTTCGTCGCTCGATGCCGAGCCCTCGTCCTGACCAATGCCAGCGTCGTTTCTTGCCCCATTGCCACCGGCCGTGCCATTGGCATAAAGATTTCGGATCTGATCGGCCCACGAATCTACCAGCAGAATCACATCGGTAGATCCGGGGAAACGCGAAATCACATTGCGAACTCGCTGAACGTCTTCATGCGAATGTAGCCCCTTTTCAAACTTGATGGCTACCTGCGAAGTAAATTCTTTGTCGGCCTGATCGAGCGTATAAATGCGGTTGACTACAAGGTTCGGCTCACGTCCCCGGCGATCCACTTTGCCCGCCACAATGATGACGCTTTCGGCTTTGATCAGTTCTTCATAACGAGCATAATCTTCCGGCCATGCGATGCACCGCATAATCCCGGACGGATCTTCCAGGTCGAAGTTGGCGTACTTTGTATTGCCATTGCGGCTTGGCTTTTTCGCATTGGCCAGCTTGATCGCAGAGATCATCCCGCCAACAACTACCTGCGCACCGTCTTCCATCTCTGCCAGTTCCGCATTGCGATTGGCGGCATAGCGTTCAATGCGTCTCGCGTGCTGCGTTAGCGGATGCGAGGTGAGATAGAAGCCAATCGTTTCCTTTTCCCAGGCAAGCTTCTGCGAATGCGTCCAGTCCGGCACATCCGGAAACGACATCGAGACTGCGGCACCGGATGCATCATTCTCCTCGTCGTCATCGCCGCCGAACAGACTCTTCTGCCCGCGAGCTTTATCCTTCTGACGCGACAACGCCGACTGGACAGCTCGTTCAACGACTGCCGTTTGCTGCGGACGTGTCCCCGGCATACTGTCGAACACGCCAGCCTTAATCAACGTTTCCAGAGTTCCCTTCGTCAGCACCTTCGGGTCAACTCGTTCCGTCAGATTGAAGATATCTTTATACGGACCATTCAGCCTTCGTTCTGCCACGACGGCATGCACGACATTTTCTCCGACGCCTTTCAACGCGGCTAGCCCGAAGGTGATGCGACCGTCGATGAATCCAAAGTCGACCTCAGAGCGATTAATATCCGGCCCCAGGATCTCAATCTTCATACGGCGAGCATCATCGACGTGTTCACTGATTCGTTCGGTGCTCTCCATTTCACAGCTCAACAGAGCCGCCATGAACTCAACGGGATAATGAGCCTTCAGAAAGGCCGTTTCGTAGGCGATCAATCCGTAAGCCGTCGAGTGCGATTTGTTAAAACCGTAACCCGCGAACGCCACAATCAGGTTCCAGAGTTCCTCGGCGATATTCTCTGCGATCCCATTGGAAACTGCTCCAGCCACGTATTCCGCATGGAAGCTGTTCATCACATCGGCCAGCTTTTTGCTGATCGCTTTAATGCATTTATACGACTTGGACAGCTCGATGTTGCCCACTCGATTCAGAATGCGCATGACCTGTTCCTGGTAGACCATCACACCGTAGGTCTCAGCCAGTACCTCATCCACCACCGGATGAACTTTGCGCGGCGGCTTGCGTCCGTTCTTCACGTCGACGTATTCCATCACCATCCCGCCTTCCAGCGGACCCGGGCGATAGAGAGCGGACGTCGCGATAATGTCCGCGAAGCAGTCCGGCCTCATCTTTGTCAGCAGGTCCCGCATCCCGCCGGACTCAAGCTGAAACACGCCCTTCGTCTCACCTCGCTGAAGCAGCGCGAAGGTTTTGGCGTCGGTGAGATTATTCTTGACCTCTTCAAGGTCGAAGCTTGGGTTCGATCGTTTTACGTTCTGAACGGCCTTGTCCAGAATCGTCAGGTTTCGCAGGCCCAGAAAGTCCATCTTCAGCAGGCCGACTTTTTCTACCGTCGGTCCGTCCCACTGAGTAATGATGTCGTCTTTACCGGTGATCGTCTGCAGAGGCAGCACGGTATCCAGCGGCACGTCCGCAATCACCACGCCGGCCGCGTGAGTTCCCGCACTGCGAGCCAAGCCCTCAACGGCCATCGCATAGTCGAGCAGTTCTTTCGCCAGCGGATCGATATCATACGCCGCTTTCAAGTCCGCACTTTCTGCCAGCGCGTCCTTGAGTTTGATGTTGAGCGTATCCGGGACGAATTTTGCCAACTCGTTAACTCGCGCCAACGGCACGTTCAGCGCGCGGCCGACGTCGCGGATCGCATTTTTGGCTTTCAGAGTTCCATACGTACCAATCTGAGCAACGTTACGAGCACCGTATTTTTGCTTTGTGTAGTCAATAACCATCTGCCGGCGATCGCGGCAGAAGTCGATATCGATATCGGGCGGTTCGGTTCGGCTGGGGTCCAGAAAGCGTTCGAACAGCAGGTCATATTTCAGCGGGCAAACATCCCCCAGTCGCAGCAGATAGGCCACGATCGCTCCGCACGCCGAACCTCTCGCACCGCAGGGAATGCCATTGCGGCGAGCAAACTCCACGAAGTCCCATACGATCAGGAAGTAGCTCGCGTAACCCTTGGATTCGATAACGCTCAGTTCATATTCCAGACGCTTCCAGTGCCGTTCAGTCAGCTCTTCGCCATAGCGTTCATGCATGCGCTGCTTACAGAGATCTCGCAGGTAATCAATGTCGGTCTGCTGATTCGGCGGACGAAACACCGGATACAGCTTGCGATCACCCAGCTCGATGTTGACTCGATTCGCAATTTCCTGCGACCTTGCCACAGCATGATCGAGTCCCGGGAAACACGCATACATTTCATCCGGAGTACACACGTAGAGTCCGTCGTGCTCCATCTTCATGCGTTTTTCGTCGTCGCGAGTCGTCCGCGTATTCACGCACAGCATCACGTCCTGAACCTTGGCGTCTTCCTTGCGCAGGTAGTGAGCATCATTCGTGGCGACGAGCGGCAGTCCCACTCGATTGGCCAGATCCACCGTCAGTTCCATGCAGTCTTTCTGAATCTGAAAGCCTGCGTTCTGGATCTCCATGTAGAAACGATCGCCGAAGACGCGTGAGTACCATTCGACCAGCTTCTTCGCTTCATCCTGATCATCGGCCAGCAGCAAACGAGACAGTTCCGAAGACGCGCAGCCGGAGAGACAGATGATTCCCTCGTTGCACTCTTCCAGGATCTCGCGGTCGATACGCGGCTTGTAATAGAAACCTTCCAGATAAGCCGTTGACGATAGCCGAATCAGGTTATCGAAGCCCTTGCGATTCATCGCCAGCAATGTCAGATGCGAGGACGCTTCTTTCTGGCGGCTGGAGGTCCGATCAGACCGTCGGCCGGGAGCGACATACGCTTCGTAGCCGAGGATGGGTTTGACGCCGCCCTTTTTGCACCCGTTGTAGAATTCAATCGCGCCGTAGAGATTTCCATGGTCCGTAATGGCGATCGAGTCCATGCCCGATGCTTTGACATGCTTCACCAGCTCCGGAATGCGGTTCACGCCGTCCAGAAGGCTGTAATGAGTATGACAATGCAGATGGGCAAAAGGGCGAGTTGAGACAGGAGCTGCCGGAGTCGGGGCAGCAGGGGCGTCAGCCATTTTCGTCGATCCGTCCGAACGAGTGATTTCAGGGAACAATTTCGTGGCAGAGTATACCCGGCTGCCCTGCGATCGAGAATCGACCGCGATGTTCTGACTTTAACGGTCGTAAGGGTCGTGATTCTGCTTGACGGTGCCAGATTTCCACTTTTAGCATATCTGCTCAGGAATGGAGAGATGCGACGGGTGTACTTGTCAGGTAAGCTGTTCGTATTCTGGCAGGATGATCGAGGGGATTCTGGACGGTCCTGATTCGTCGGGGCGACGTGTACCAAGTCGAGTCGAAATTCGGCCGAAGTTTAGAAATGAGATTTCAGCAGATTCGCCGGGGGATTCTCCGCGCGGTCTCCACCGGATTCAGGTGAGTGTTCTCGGAGCGTCTTCAATGAGCAGGTTGGGGCTGGTTTGTCTGATTCTGGTTCTCCTCGGACTGGGCGCAGAATCGTACATTGCTGCTAAGCTTGGCCTGCGTCGGGGCGAAGTCGAAGATCAACTGCGTAAGGCCATTGCCGATACCGAAACGGCCACGACCGGCCTGGCAAAAGCAAAAGTGGAGCTGGGAGATTCTCAGCAGAAGCTCCAATCCGTCAAAGTTGGCTGGGGCTACGAATGGAACTTCCCGGCTGGCGGAAATGCTGGCTCGGTCCAGGTGGTACAGGGACGTCTTGCGGTCAATGGGCTGGGGACATCCAACGGCTTGGTTCGGCGCCAAGTCACTGACGCCAGCGGCCAGGCTCGCGAATTGGCTCCCGTGGTTCATGTCTTCACAGACAATGGTCAGGGTGGCTCACGTTACATTGGTGAATTCGCCGCCGATATCAGCCCGAATGGACTCAATGAAACCACTTGCGTACTGATCCCCACGTGGGCCGCTTCACCTGAAGAGCAGCAGACATGGAACTTTGCTGGTGCCGTGCGAATGCGTTCACAAGCTCCGGCTGGAGAGCGATCAGCGGTCGAACACCTGCACCAGACGATTCAACTGACGTTCTCGCAGATCACGCAGACCGGGCTCCGTACAGAGGAACAGAAACGTCTCACCACTGCAGCAGAAGAAGCGTTGCAGGCTCGCAAAAACGAGTTGCTGGGAGATTCCGCTGCGGCAGAGAACCCTGACCACCCTGAGTACAAGCTTGGTTTGGTCCAGACGCTGGTTGATGTGGAAGAAGAACGAAACGCAGTTCAATTTGCGGTTGATGAACTTCGTCGACAACTGAAAGTCGCCAGCGAATTCCGAACACAGCAGTTGGATGCTCTTAAGCAGATCGCCGCGAAGCTGTCTTCATCCGAAACCAAGGTTTCGCAGCGCACGAAGTAGAACTCTGTGCGTAAGATTAGTCGAAAGTACGCCGATCCTGTCGACCTGATCTGGCTGCATGCGGCTGCTCAGATGGGCATGCGAATTGAACGCAGTGCGGAAGTGAATGCGTCGTGGGACGGCCACGGTGTGCTTACGATCGGCACCCCGGAAACGCTGGATCCGGACGACTGCCTGGCTCAGATGATCCTTCACGAATCGTGTCACTCACTTTGCGAAGGTGAGCAAAGTCTGCTCAAACCGGACTGGGGATTGGAGAGTTTCAATCCCGACAAGAAGGTTCGTGAACATGCCTGTCTTCGACTGCAGGCAATGTTTGCAGATCGCTACAACATGCGATCCTTCTACGCCGCCACGACTGTATTTCGTCGCTACTACGATCAATTGCCGGCGGATCCTCTCTGCGATGGTGATGACCCGGCCACTGAGATTGCTCGCGAAGCATGGGACCGCGCGAACAGAGGCCCCTGGGCTCAACCACTCGATGAAGCACTCCGTCGCACCGCGTTAATCGCGGACACGTTGAGAGAGATTACCGACATCGCCTCAATCTGGCATCTGCCTGTCAGACTGCCCACGGCGACGTAGTCCGGGACCGTCAGAATTTCTCTCTACCGCATTTTGAAGTTGCTTTTTTTGTTAGGGCTGGAAGCCCGGCATATCCTCTGCCGGTGGCTCACCGGGGTGTTGATTTAATCGCATATTGATCGTTTTCGTTTAACGGCGAGCCGCAGGCGTAGGCGAAATCCAGCGGCAACGCCTGCGGCTTGCCGTTAAACGATTAAGTCAACAGCCTGTCACGCCACCGGCATTGGATTTGTCGACCCTCCGGGTCTGAAAACACGCCACGTCAAAACTGCCGCTGCGGGTTAGGATGACTTTCAATCAAGCCACCATCGACCTCAGGTGGAAGCATTCCGATAAGCATCCGGGACCCGCAGTAGATCGGCGTCGGGAAGAATGAACGAACCATCCAGTAGTTTTGTGTCGTGGTTAACGAGATCCGGATAACGGATCCCCGGGACGACTCGCACGGCGAAAATTTCCTGCACGGCGTCTTCGAATTTGACGAAGCCGAGGATCTGTCCGGTCTGGATGTGGATCGCCCAGACTCCGCAGGTGCGTTCCTGTTTTCGCTCGGTAATCGGGATCCCGCTGAAGACGGCCGATTCACGAACCTGCGACAATCCAACGAACGCAACAGGCCCGCAGAAATCCAGACCACGAGTAAACCCGGGCACTTCGGCGATCGGAGTGTAAGCTCGGTTGGCAATATCCACGTGGCCAATCGTGCCGGCTCCGGATTCAAGAACCCATAGTTTGTCGTCATACCAGCGAGGCGAATCAGACATCGCAAGACCGTCAAGGAGTATCTCATTCGTGGTCGTATCCATCACGACGCCGCCGTCCTTCTTTCGTTTTCGCCAGCCGGCCGCTTCATCGCTTTGCCCCAGCGCGGTGACATAACGAATCTTGCCGTCGCGGAGGCCGAGCCCGTTCAGATGGCAACGATCCTCGGGAGCCAACGAGGTGATAAACGGCGGTTGCCATTTCGGGAGAAAACTATACTGAATGCTGCGAACAGCCAGACATGAAAACAGAGTATTGACGAACCAAAGTTCATCGCCCACCCATTCCATTTCATGAATCTGCATATCGCCCGTGACGTGGCCAACTCGTGGCATAAAACAGCGATCACACTTGCCGAGCGGTTCCATTTTTGGAGCGACCGCATCGTTGGCATGATATTCCCAGACTTCGTGCTGAGTTCCGATGGCGAGTTGAGGACCTTGCAGAGCCAACCCCATGGGCTTTGAGAAGCTGCGGAAGTGAGTATTGAGAACTCCATCATCCGCTCGCAACGCCACCAGCTTCCCGGCTTGATACGTCGTCACCAGCAGCGAGATATTCAGCTCTTCCAGCAATGCCGGAAAAGTATTGGTGTGAACACTGCGAAGCGGTTGTTCGTCTGTCATTGATTTCTTTCCGGCGAGCGGCTGGGCGTCGTGGGGATTCTGGATTGCAGAATGCAGAATGCAGATTGGAGATTGCAGATTGCAGATCTGCGTTCAATCGAAAATCGGCAATTTAAAATCCAAAATTGCAAACTGGCGAGCGGCAGGGCGTCGTGGGGATTTTCGATTTTCGATTTTGAATTGCAGGTCTGCGTTCAATCGGCAATCGGCAATCGGCAATCGGCAATCGGCAATCAAAAATCGGCAATCGCAAATGCCGCTCGCCGGAGCAAAAAAATCTTTTCATTTTGCGGAAGAACCGGAAGACTCGCTGCGTACTTCTGGTACAAGGTCTTTCCGGCCATGCTTTTGTCCTCGAAATGTGAACTCCGCCATCATTTCAAGAAACACCCTGCGAAATGTGGTCTCCCGAGCGTTGGCAACCACGGTTCGACGAACCAGCAAACGCCAAAAAAGCAGGAATTCAGCCACGGAGCCACTGGAAACCAGAGCCCTCCTGGCGGTTTTCACGGTCACCTCAACGGCCGACACAACAGCCGCTGGGACACTGCGGAGTGCCATTGATCAGGCCAACACCACGCCTGGGGACGACGAAATCAAGTTTGATGTCGCAACGAACGGGTTTGAGTTTGACCTGGGAGGCACCCAATTCAAGATCACCGAATCCCTCACCATCACCGGCAACGGCGCCACCGCCACGGTCATTGACGCTCAGTTTAACTCGCGCATTCTTGACATCAGCGGTTCCGCCGTGAACGTCTCGATTTCCGGCGTGACGCTGAAAAACGGTCGCGTCGCGGGGGCCGGTCTGCAGGTGGGTGGTGCGATACTCTTTAATTCGACCGGGACCCTTTCGATATCCGGCAGCGTACTCAGCGCAAACACCGTCGATGACACGACCGGAACCGATGCCTATGGCGGGGCCGTGTTCGTGCAAGGCGGGAGCCTGACGGTCTTTGGCAGTACGATCAGCGGCAATACCGCGGACTGGGGCGGAGCCATCTACGCAAACGGTAACAGCGACGTCTCAATCACTTCCAGCACCGTCGATGGCAATGTTGCGAGCAACGATGGCGGAGCGATCTATGCGGGATTCGGTGGACAGGGTGATGTCACGATTACCGGCAGTACGCTCCAAAACAATCAGTCACAGCGACGCGGAGGAGCCATCACAGCCGACAATGTGACGATCACCGGCGGCAGTAGCGTGCGGCTCAACTCGGCGACAACCGAGGGCGGGGCGATCCATGCCGACGGGAACGTTACGGTGACGAACAGCACCGTCAGCGAAAACACGGCGACAACCCATGGTGGAGCGATCCACGCGGGTGGCAACGTGACGGTGACCGGCATCAGCACGATGAGCGACAACACCGCCAACGGCGATGGTGGAGCGATCTTTTCCATCGGCTCGACGGAGGTGACCAACAGCACGCTCGCCAACAACTCCACGACTGGCGATAACCACCGAGGCGGTGCGATTCACTCCACCTCTGGAGCCGTGACGATCAGCCAAAGCACGCTCTCAGGAAACTCAACGGCGGGAAGTGATGCCGATGGCGGGGCCATTTTCGCAATTTCCGGCACGGTGACGATCAGCCAAAGCACGCTCTCAGGAAACTCAACGGCGGGAAGTAGTGCCGATGGCGGGGCCATTCACTCAATTACCGGAGCGTTGACGATCAGCGAAAGCACGCTCTCAGGAAACTCAACGGCGGGAAGTAGTGCCGATGGCGGGGCCATTTACGCAAATACCGGTGCGGTGTCGATCAGCCAAAGCACGCTCTCAGGAAACTCAACAGCGGGAAGTAGTGCCGAAGGCGGGGCCATTTACGCAAATACCGGTGCGGTGACGATCAGCCAAAGCACGCTCTCCGGAAACTCAACGGCGGGAGGTAATGCCGAAGGCGGGGCCATTTACGCAAATACCGGTGCGGTGTCGATCAGCCAAAGCACGCTCTCAGGAAACTCAACGACGGGAGCCAATGCCGAGGGCGGGGCCATTTTCGCAGATACCGGAGCGTTGACGATCAGTCAAAGCACGCTGACGTTAAACGATGCAAAACAAAGTGTGGGCGGAGCGATCTTCAGCTTTTCCTCACCCGTGACTATCACCAACAGCATCGTCGCCGGAAATACCGATCTCTCTGGAACGGCTCCGGATGTTCGCAAGTCACCGAATGTCGATGACGCATTCATCGTTACTAGCAGCCTGATCGGCCGCAACAATGGCACGGGGCTGACGGCAACCGTTGGTACAACTCCCGGAGCGAACGGAAACCTCATCGGTGGTGACAACGCGGGTGCGGCGATTAACCCGCAGCTTGGCCCGCTCGCCAACAACGGCGGACCGACGCAGACGCACGCGTTGCTGAGCACCAGTCCGGCGATCGATCGAGGCAGCAACAGTCTCGCGAACGATTTCTTCAACGATCAGCGAGGCAATCCGTTTCTGCGAACATCGGGCGACAAGGTCGACATGGGCGCTTACGAGCGGCAGACGGTGGCTGTCCTGAGTTTGATCGTGGAT